>WLWD01002657.1_pt1 | contig 42264 bp, 20 predicted proteins | sample 6712731 | NCBI WGS metagenome assembly WLWD01 (sample SAMN12718690, study PRJNA576275) | sponge metagenome | isolation source: marine sponge | host: Mycale hentscheli | place: New Zealand: South Island, Marlborough, Capsize Point | collected 2014-11-01 | reverse complement strand
GACAATAAGAATGTTGCCATTTGCATAAATGATCATCTAAATATGCACATGTAGATTTAGATATAGAACAGACTTCTCCATAACAATGTGGCTTTCTTTTGCTCATCCAAATGATCATCCAAAACTTCTTAACCAATACTTAAAACCTGATATGTCACATATATTATCCACAGATAATAAACCAACCAAAAAAACAACAACAAAAAAACAAAAACAAAAAAAACTAACAAACTGTGTTAGACTTGATTTAGTATAACATTTGATCATGATTGATATTATATCAAGTATATTTCATAGCAGATATGTCGTTCAGTAACATTTTTCATTCTTGTACTTTAAAAACAAGCTGATTAAAACTAGGTAGGTTGCGACAAGTGTAGAACATACTCGCAAGCAGACATTACACCATTGACAGAAGTCCTATACAGACCACAGTTCAAACACTAATAAAACTTCTTCACTCTGATTTCAGGAAGGGTAAGGTGGAGGAAAGGAAGAGGTGGCGGGAAGGGAGAAGTGGAGAATATTATGAGCAAAGGTTCTTTTCTTGTAGTGTTCTATGGGAACGAGAACTATCTTCTAGTCGCCTTATTTTCTTGGCATAGTAATGCGAATCTAATTATTGTACACCACAACTATGGAATTAGGGTGTGTCTATGTCTCATATCCAAAACATACATCACCAGCTCATGTAGTCCAGCGTAGCCAGACCCTGTACCGAACCGCTATGCTGGGAATGGGTCTGGGGACATGGCCATACCAAATTTGTTCTGCCGCACATATATTACGGCGGTCAATTACCGTTAGCAAATTACCGGGAATAGCCCTCCTCAACCACAAATAGAAATTCCTGTGCATATCAGCCACCCTTTCCAAAGCTAGGTTTAGCAAATCATGGCTAATTTGTGGTAGGAATTCAGGTATAAAGGAAGTGGGGCACTCACCACTTCCACATTCCTCCAGAACAAATTTGGTATGGCCATGTCCCCACACCCTCCGCGCACTTTGCGTGCTACGTGGGTCTGGCTATGCCAGACTACTACAGCTAGCTCATGAGATTATATTTAGGCTACTAAAACTTAAAAATTACTTTCCAGTCCTTTGGTTTATGAAATGATACTCTCCAGCTGTATAGCAGCACTGTTTGCAAAGAAACGGAACAGTTTGCACCCTGCCCACACAGCAATTCAGCATGGTTCGAACATAGAAGATGAGTATATTGGGTCCAAAAAAAACTCTGGCAATGCATCCTGAAATACTCCACAAACAATAGCCCAGTCTTGGCTTATCGAGCTTCCTATACATCGGGAACTTCAGTGCCAACTAAGTGGAAGAGGTCGAATGGACACTCAGAGTAATGAACAATAACACTTCTTGCAGACTAGAAGATTAAACATGAGCTTTAATGCTAGCCAGGCCAGACCCTTTACCGAATTTTGGAATGAAATACACTCCATTAATTTATATTTATTATTATTATTATTATTATTATTATTATTATTATTATTATTATTATTATGATTATCATTATTATTAGCTATTATTACTAGCTACTACTACTATTATTATATTTTATGATTAGTTCATTTGTATAATTTATATAGCTATTTGCTAAAGTATAAATAAAGAAATAAAGAATGAATAAAATGAAATAAATAATTTTATGAAAGATAAATAACTAATTAATAATTGAATAAATAATTTTATGAAAGATAAATAACTAATTAATAATTGAATAAATAATTGAGACCATGGGTGCTGTGAGTCAAAAGTCTATGGCTTGTTGAAGGATGTGGGACACCACAAAGTGGTGTAGACAGGAGACCCACGGATCCGTTCCAGCATCTCTCAGTGGCTGTGCAGCGAGGAAGCTGTGCCTCTGTCTTGGGAACAATCACCACCTATTCCTTAGTAGTATTTATTTATTGAATAAATAAATAAAAATAAGTTAAAATACATGAGCAAAGAAATCAAATGAATAAAAATAAATAAATATTTAAATGAATAAATACAACAATTAAATGAATAAATAAATAAAATAAAATAAATACATTAACAGAAGCATAGACAAATAAATAAAATAAATAAATATTTAATGAATAAGATGAATGAGTGAATGAATGAAGAATAAAGATAGACCCACTAAAATTTGATGCTTTGTGTGTCAAATATTTAAGGCATAGTGTTATACTACTGATATATGCTTTGTAATACACATGATGTATGTTGAGTAGGATAAAAAGCAGGGTACATCGAGGAAGGTAGCTGTAAAACCGGAGAAAATTGAAACGTTTGGCCTGTCGCTATAACTACAGGGGTAATGAGCTTGCGCAGTATGGCGTTAAATAGCGTGAAATATCGTGAGTTATTTTACGGGTTATGTACCTAAAAATATCATTGTGAAAATTATTAAATTCAAATGAATGAATGAATAATATATATATATATATAATATAATAAAACATAAATCAGCAAAAGAATAAATAAAGGAATGTAATGGAAAAAAATAAGTAAATATAATAATTAAATAAATTAAGGAATTTTAAACAAAAAAAACAACAAAACACAAAAACAAAAAACGAACAAGCATAACATTAAATCCATGACATTCAACTAGCAAAGTTAGCCAAAAAAAACTCCCTCGCACTATACTCACGTGCCACTCCCAGGTTGGCGGGGTCATATTTGACCATGGCTGCCTCAATATCAGCACGTCTCTTCTCAATGACGTTCCTGATGGAGTTCCACCTCTGATGGTACCTCTTCACCATCTGCACAAGGTCCATGGACTTCCTGATGCCCAGCTCTAGCTGCCTCTTTTGTGAGTTCACCAGAGTACCTAGATTCTCTCCTACCTCTAACATACTGCGTTCAAACACCTACACATGCCACAAATTCATATGACACAAACTGTAACACACACAACCACTGACACTGATATCTTGCAATATTATCCAGGAGCTCATAGCAATTTTTGAAATTCAAGGGAGTTGATGAAAATTTTGGGGGAAATGCGTCCATGATAGTTAGAACTATTTTCAAGAAGGGGAAGGGGGACCTAAAAATACCTGGAAAGTATATAATCACAATTTATCATGAGATGTTTAACTCTTTATCCCATACTCTTGAAGTCATAAAATAAATGTGTATGGCTTATCTTAATAAGAAAAAAACCATTACCTGCAAAATTTCCAGCTGTTTCTTGAGTGTAAGGACCTTGCGAGAAACTGTATCAAATTTCTCCATGTAAATTTCAGAATCAGATAATTTCTTTCCACATTCTGTGTACAATGCCTAGGAAAAACAACAATAGAAGAAAATTGACAACAACAAACCTCAATCACGAATATCTACATAATATGCCAATTTATAACAGAAATGTAAACTTGTCATACAATACTACACTTTATTGTGGTTAATCTCAAACAAATTCTCACTTGAAATTTTTTCCATTTCTGGTAGCATAGCCTCCAGCAGCTTCCCCCACTCTTTTGCCTCTGACCACACCCACTTTCACCTGTTCTCAACGCCACTGCAACCTGCCTTGAAAAGCATCTGCCGTGTCCTTGGGCCAGTGTCTCTCCATTATCATGTTACGATCAGAGGTGATCACAGACACCTTGTGCTTCTGCTCACCCTTCACCTCTGAGAAAAAATTCTATACAATTATATTGTATTTCCATAAGAACTCAATTCATAAAATCCTTGACAATCCATTTTTTTTACAATTTTTCCCAGTCTTCTAATATTACTAGGATGAATGTTTACATCTCTTTACAGACTACTTTTTTTTTAACCAAAGGAATTCTGTATTGTTAAAAAAAAAAGCATGTTCAGTAATCTAAATTAACTTCTTCTGTTATAAGTGCAAATATTGTTGCTGTAAAAATAACTGGATAGTTAACTATTATGCACAGATCAATTCAACATATACTGCACCTATTGGCTACCAGAAGGTCATATGGAATGGTTCGCTGCAATGGAAAGCGATATCATCGACATTGTATTAGAATCACTAACGAAGAATGGAACTGTAGAGAGTTACCCTGGTATTGAAGCATTTTCGAGACTTAACATTTAACACGAAATATTTCTGTACTTTAATATAATAACTGTCAGAAACACTATCTTAGTTGCATAAAATAGTATAATTTTATTGAACTGTGAGAAAATTATAAAACCACAACAGAGAAAGCGAGTGTTTGCAAAAGACTGCAATAGATAAAAACCACAACTACAGTGTCCAAAAAGCACCGTTCCTTAACATTGATGGGGTAATGGTGATAGCTGTATGACTTATAAGTATCATAATACTCGTGTTTACAACCCAGAATTTTATACTTTCTCTAAATACAGTTTTATACACAGGTTATATGTGTGTCCTCTTTGCATGGTGTAGCTACAGACAGGCACACACTGCAAGAATCTGCACAAGAGGATGTAATACTATTGGTAAAGAATGTTATTACAGAGTCTATTGCTGTTTATTTATGCCAGAATAGAACCACAGTGACACTGTATGGTACTGTTAGAGACTGCATAAAAAGATGGTTATAGGAAGTTTGACAGACTTTTGCAAGATACTGTAAGAGAAAGTATGACACAATAAATGACATAATCTAGCCCCACACAGGGTATGTGATACATGACATGCAAGAGTAAGTAAAAGTGACTGCAAAATAAATTGAGAATACGAAATGATAATAGAGACATTAAGAGACCAGTGAGTGACTATGAGAACTGGGTAGAGACTGAACGAGACTTGGAAACTGTTAGAGGCTACTATTGGCAATAAAGACGTGTCAACAAGGGACATTGATTAGATAGTATACATATGCAGTATAGACTGCAAATACTATGTTTAGATTATTAGGTTAGAAACTGTACGTAAAGACAATAAAAGCCCACAAAAAACTATAAAACATACAAATAAGTTTAAATATAATGTTCAGGCCACACCCTGAATGATGACTGACTACTCTTATTTGTCTGCCCCTCCCTCTGTTTTCGTCACCTCTTTATTATAGTACTTCACACATTGACTATCAGATTAAACACTTATTCACACCTGGGCCCATAGCCTGGCCTATAAAAGGGTCAGGTTAGGGCCCTCAGTTCAGTTGCTGTTACTATTGCTACTATTGTTGTTCTACTTGCTACTACTTACATATCTTTAATTATAGTGCTTAAACATAATTCCTTTTTGTTTAGTGGGTGACTATAGTTGAGCACTTAGCTAGGTTGGGTTGACTTCACAGTGCGTTTTCCTGTGCCTAACCTCTCAATTATTGTTCATTCCGAGCACGCCTATTCATTCTGGTCCTTCGAGCCGGATCTTCGACACCTGTTTGGAGATCCAACTACTTCTCAACGTACTTATCTTCTAGCATTCACTGAAGTGTGCGACTGATTGACAAGTGACATTATGGACACCAAGCGATTGATGACTACGGCCAAGGGGCAAGTTACTCGTGCAGATACTTTACTCCAGGAACAAGAACGACTCGAGCCACAAAATATATCTGTGATTCAACTCAAAAGAATCGGTAGTCGGCTAACTAAAGCTGAAGATAGTTATGAAGATGCATTCGAATCTATTGCAGAGATCACTAAGGAGGATGAACTGGCACAAGTTGAATTCTCCTCAACAATAGACAGTCTTCGTGAACGACTTGATCACTTACATCGCGTCATTGAGGTTCATGAGGAAAGCCAGCAATTAATGGAAACGCTGGACTATTGGGAAAGTCTCAGTGGGGAGGACCTGCGCTGCAAAGTGGATCGGGATTCAGACGAACTTCAAAGCAGCCTTCAGGCATTTCTGAAGTTAACACGGCCTAGAAAGCTGGCCTCGTCCGACAATATTAAGGCTCTGGTAAGAAACATTCGATCCAGGGTTGATAAACTTAGGAGTTCTGGAACACTCTCGACGTCTGCTTCTCCACCAACTCCAAGTGGAGGTGATGAATCCAGGCCTATGAAGCAAGGAGTCAAGTCACGCACCCTACCGCTTCCGACATACTCCGGAGACCTCGCAGATTGGCGGTCCTTTTGGAGACGTTTTAAAGATTATCTCGCACGACTTCCAGATCTCACGGCCGATGAACAGCTGACATTCTTACTTGAATGTGTCAAGGACCCTGCAGCGACAAGCATCATTCGTGATGGACTGCGTAGTGGCGATTCCTTTGAGGCTGTTGAAGCAAGACTACTAATAAGGTTTGATCAACCACGACGTGTTTATACAGATATGGCCTTGAAATTAAAGCGTATACCCGAGTTTTCTGACACTGTCAAGAGTACATCTGTTTGTTCTGAATTGCTGTCTAAATTTCTGAACATCATAAGCAAGTTTGGAGATGGGAGTGCCTCACAGCTTGTTACTGCCTTTTTTGAGGCTATGATGGATACTGACCTTACTCAGGAGTGGCATAGATTTGCTGGAAGTTCTGATAGTGTGCCACAGGCAGAAAAGCTGATTGAGTTTTTAGACAATCGAAACAGGCTTCTCATGAGCAAGCCAATAGATGCTAGACCTGGAAACAAGACATCTTCAGGAAAAATGTTGGTGTCAACCAAATCTATTACCAGGGACAAGAGTAAATCCATGACTTTAGTGTCCCATCAAGCTCCTTGCAAGTTGTGTAATGAGAAGGAACATGCTCTTTACTGTTGCGAGGCATTCAAGGGGATGGATGTACCTACCCGGAGAAAGCAAGTAACTACGTCCAATTGTTGTTTCAACTGTTTAGCACCGGGCCACATTAGCAAGCACTGTCATAGTAAGAAATCCTGCCGAACATGTTCTGGAAAACATCATTCTCTCCTTCACCTAGATGAAACAGAGCAGGTCACGAGGGCCACGGCCTCTACGAGCACTACTACGAAACAGGATGGAACCACACAGACTTCTTTGGCATTGCCTGTACCCAGACCAACAGCTATCCTCTGGATATGTCAGGCTGTGGCAAAACAAGATAACAAGACATTTAGAGTGCGAGGAATTATAGACCCAGGTTCCACTATCTCCTTCATTACGGAGAGAGTTGTCAAACGAATGAAATTGAAGACCACTCCTTTCTTGACTGAAGTAACGGGAATAGGTGCGACTCACGCTGGGACCTGCAAGAATGAGACTGAGATCCTCGTCTACTCACCCTATGAGCATGATAGTCCGACTGTTCATGTACGTGCAGCTGTCATCACATCCATTGTTGGTGACACACCTTCGACCAGCCTGTTGAAGGAAGTGGATACATCTTTTGCAAAAAGCTTGAACCTCTCTGACCCTCATTTCAACAAGTCAGGAGGAATAGATATTCTATTGGGACAAGATGTACTTCGAGCCATTCTGAAAGATGGAGTAGTTCGCTCCAACAAAAATGAGTTGTATGCTATCAACACAATCTTTGGATGGGTCATTGGTGGTACCTGTGATAGCATCACTGAAGCAGCTTCAGCTCACATCTCTTGCCATGCCACAACTAATTCCACTGTAGAGACAAATGAATTGCTCAAGTCTTTCTGGGAGGCAGAAGAACCACCCAAAGCTTCTACCCTAACTGAGGAAGAAGAACAAGCACTCACCTTTTTTCATACGACATGCTCCAGACTTCAAGACGGTCGTTATGAGGTGCGAGTTCCAAAGCGGACTTCTGTACCAGATCTTGGGGACTCCAGAAAACAAGCACTCCAACGTTATACTGCCAACAAATTTTCCCTTCAAAGAAAAGGAAACTGGTCATCTTTTTCTACTGCAGTCAAGGAATATTCTGAATTAGGTCATGCGGAACTGGTCCCAGCCGTTAATCTCAGCAAACCATCAGTAGAAGTGTACTATATGCCCATGCATGGGGTCATCAAGGACAGCAGCACAACCACAAAGTTGCGGGTGGTTTTTGACGCCTCTGCTACTACTTCTACTGGTGTCTCCTTAAATGACATTCTGTTACCTGGACCTACCAACTACCCTCATCTGACTCACATTTTGACAAGATTCAGACTTCCTAAAGTTGGTCTCTCCGCAGATGTTTCTAAAATGTTTAGGGAGGTGGCCCTGCATCGAGATGATCGAGATCTCCACAGATTTCTCATGGAGGATGATTCAGGAGTGATACGTGACTGGAGGATGACGAGGCTCACTTTCGGCGTGACATGCTCTCCATTTTTAGCTGTACAAGTGCTCAGACAATTGGCGGAGGACTATGTTGATGAGTTTCCAGAAGCTGCAAAAGCCATCCTGACATCCTTCTATGTAGATGATTTTCTCTCAGGGGCGGATACCCTGGAAGAGGCCACACACCTACAACAGTCTCTGACGGAGCTTTTATCCAAGGCTCAGATGACGCTGAGAAAGTGGAGGACTAACAGTAATGAATTGAGGTCTTTAATACCATCACACCTGCTGGAGACAGAAGAGTACCACCTCATACAAGCTCCTTCACAATGCCATAAGACTCTGGGAGTTCATTGGAGAACCACTACAGACACTCTTCATGTGGCGACTCCACAACTCAGTGCAGAGGACAAACCTACTAAACGCCAGGTCTTGTCTGATGTTGCAAGAACGTTTGATGTTCTTGGATGGTTCACTCCTGTAACCATCCTGCTCAAGATCTTACTACAGAGAATTTGGTCTCTTGGACTGGACTGGGATGAACTGATTCCCTCAGAATTAACTGATGTATGGCAACGATGGAGAGATGAACTTCATATGATAACAGAATTTCCCATTCCGCGATGTTACTTCCAACAAAATCGAAACTTTCAGTCTTGCTCTCTGCATGGATTCTGTGATGCGTCACAGACAGCTATGGCTGCAGTGGTATACATACGTGTTGTATACTCTGAGGATTGTGTCTCTGTAGAGTTGGTCATGGCCAAGTCAAAGGTCTCTCCTGTTAAACCTCAAACCATTCCGAAATTGGAACTTTCAGCCGCAGTTCTGTTAACAAAGTTGTTGTCCTCAGCCATGTCTGAACTGTCCATTGATTTGTCATCTGTATATGCTTGGAGTGACTCGACTATTGCCTTGGCATGGATACGAACAAATCCTGCAAAACTAAAGACATATGTCGCCAACAGAGTTGTACAAATCATAGATGTAATACCACCAGTTTCCTGGAGACATGTTACTTCGGCATCTAATCCTGCAGATGTGGCATCTCGTGGTATTTTTGCATCGGATCTATACCACCATCCCCTGTGGTGGCATGGACCAAGTTGGCTGCACTCCCCTCCTGATTCATGGCCAGTCCACAGAGAGCCATTGAATTCTAAACTACCAGAGCTTCGGAATTGTGCTCTGACTATCAGAGTTGAGACTCCAGACCGTGAACTGATTATCAAGCGATTTTCTTCTTTTGCACACTGCGTCAATGTATTATCTTGGGTGCTACGATTTATCTCTGGCTGTAAGAAAAAAAGAGCCCAGGACTCTCACTTCCGTCTATCAGTAGATGAGGTACTAGCTACAGAAAATCAGTTGTTTCGCCTCCATCAGACACAATATTTCTTCAAGGAATTAAAGATTCTCCGGTCAAGTGGACAATTGTCAACATCTAATTCACTTTGTGCTCTTTCCCCCTACATAGACAATTCTGGCCTTATGAGAGTTGGTGGAAGGCTCCAACAGGCTGACATACCTTATCAGCAGAAGCACCCCATTATATTGTTCAGAAAATCCTATCTGGCTTTAATATTGGTCAGACATCTACATACATTGAATCACCATGCTGGACCCACTATGACCATGGGCATTCTCAGCCAACAATACTACATGTCGGGAGCACGAACACTAGTGAGGACAGTCACCCATGATTGCACAACGTGCCGGAAACAACTGGCCAGAGTCGCCTCTCAACAAATGGGACAATTACCTACTTCCCGAGTACTACCTTCACCACCCTTCACGAGAACAGGAACAGACTTTGCGGGGCCACTCTTACTCAAAAAGGGCCATACCCGAAAGCCTGTACAAGTGAAGGGCTACATATGTGTTTTTATTTGCCTTGCTACTCGAGCGGTCCATCTAGAGTTGGTTATGGATCTAACGACGGAGGCTTTCCTGGCTGCATTCCGCCGATTCTCAGCACGAAGAGGATGCCCAGCAGAAGTCATGTCTGATAACGGATCTAACTACATTGGGGCCAAGCGGGAACTCACAGAAATCTATGACGTCCTTACCAACAAACAAAGTCTCAACACCGTCAGCCACTTCTTTACTAATGCTCGTATTAAATGGAGCTTCATACCTGGGCGAGCTCCCCACTTTGGGGGAATTTGGGAGGCCAGCGTAAAGTCTGCAAAAACTCTGCTTCGAAAGTTGGTCGGCTCCCACATGCTGTCCGTTGAGGAATGTATGTCTGTCCTTACAGATATAGAAGCAACCATGAACAGTAGGCCAATATGTGCACTGAATTCCTTGCCAGAAGATGGAGTGGAGGTTCTAACGCCAGGCCACTTTCTTGTGGGAAGACCACTGCTTGCACCACCTCAACTGCATCATGAGGAACTCAACGTTTCACCTAAAAAACGTTGGAACTTGTGTCAGAAAATTACCTCTGAGTTCTGGTCACGGTGGTCGCTAGAGTATCTACAGTTACTACAAAAAAGAAACAAATGGAAGAGAAATTCGGAAAACATTAAAGTTGGTCATGTCGTCTTAGTAAAGGATGATGATCTTTTTGTGAGGACGTGGCCTATGGCTGTCATTGTGGCCGTGCATCCGGGGCCAGACGGATTAATTCGAGCTGTTACTATAAGAACAAACAAAGGTACTTACAAGCGTCCCATATGCAAACTTGTCCCACTGTTGGATTCATCAGAAGAAAGTCGACCATCTACTCCGCCCCGGGAGGATGTTCAGGCCACACCCTGAATGATGACTGACTACTCTTATTTGTCTGCCCCTCCCTCTGTTTTCGTCACCTCTTTATTATAGTACTTCACACATTGACTATCAGATTAAACACTTATTCACACCTGGGCCCATAGCCTGGCCTATAAAAGGGTCAGGTTAGGGCCCTCAGTTCAGTTGCTGTTACTATTGCTACTATTGTTGTTCTACTTGCTACTACTTACATATCTTTAATTATAGTGCTTAAACATAATTCCTTTTTGTTTAGTGGGTGACTATAGTTGAGCACTTAGCTAGGTTGGGTTGACTTCACAGTGCGTTTTCCTGTGCCTAACCTCTCAATTATTGTTCATTCCGAGCACGCCTATTCATATAAGGCGTAAAATTTAAAATACTATCGTAGAGTATACAAAAGCTGCAGGAATAAAACTGAAGAAGCTGCTAGAAGTAATGGGGCTATAGAGACTAAAAGAGACAAAAGAGACTGAAAGAGACTAAAGAAACTGGAAGAAACTAAAGAAACTGAAGAGACTAAAAAAAATACTGAAGTTACTGATAAGACCAGAAGAGATTAGAAGAGAGACTAGAAGAACTAAAGAGACTAGAAGAGACGTAAGAGACTGTAGAGATTAGAAGAGACTAAGAGACTAAATTATACTAAAGAGATCAAAGAGACTAGAGACTAGAAGAGAACATTAAGAGAGTAACGAGACTAAAAGAGGCTAAATAGACTGGAAGATACTAGAAGAAACTATAAAGAGACTAAAAATACTATAGACCTAGAAGAGACAAATGAGACCCTAGAGACAAGAAGCTACTAAAGAGACTAAAGAGACTAGACTAAAGAGACTAGAAGAGATGAAAGAGATGAAAGAGACTAGAGACTTGAAGGCACTTTAAGAGACTAGAAGAGACTAAAGGGACGAGAAAAGACTAAAGTGACTAGAAGAGATGAAAGAAATCACAGAGTTTAGAGACTTATAAGAGACTAGAAAAAGAGACTGGCAAAGATTAAAGAAACTGAAACAGACTAAAAGAGTCTAAAGAGACTGAATAGACTAACGAGACTTGAAGATACAAAATGACTGAAAAGACTAGAAGAAACAACTAAAGCGAAGAGACTGAGGAGACTAAAGAGACTAGAAGAGGACTAAGAACACCAGGATGCTGCAAAATATTGTAACGGTCATGAAAGATAAAGATCAGAACTAGTTTGCTCTAACTAAAGGTGGTAGGCTTATGGTCCTTTTCATGACGTAATTCTAAATTAGTAATAGCTATAGTGGGCGGAACCACCGTCGCCATAGTGGTGGTGGGCAGCTTTAGCTAGCGCGACTGCTACAGCGTATACTGGGCTGGGAGATGAGCGCCAGAACACAACAAAAGATTGTTACTGGGGTAGATATTTTTCATCATTATGTAATGGTGGTGGTAAGGCACGAGAATTGGAGAAGCTGAGTGCTTTGATCTTGATGAAAGTGAAAGGTCTCAGTGGCTGGATGACGCAGACTTGTGGCCCTCCATCACACATATTCACCTTGCTATGTATCTTCTGCATACAATCCTAAAGTACACCGCTTTTTGTCCTGGGAGGACCTAATCCGTTTATAACATATTTGGTCCCCCCAGACTACCGCTAGCGGATTTGGCCGACCAGAACGAAAACCGCTTGGACCAAATTTCCTGTGGCACCGACATGCCAGACAATAACTGTGATCGGTGGACTACCGGAAGGTCAAGTTTACACGTCAGTGGAAAGCGCATGCGTGTTATGGTTTCACCAAATATGGAAAGGGTGTGTCACAGTTCTATGTTTTGTTTGCAAGTTGAAGTTCTCGATTTTGAAGAGACGATAGAACCGGCGTTAGCGTACTGCACTGGGTGAGTAGTGTATTTTACTCTTACCATACTTCACTGCTTTGCCAACCACGTTTTACTCATCAGTAAAACATTTGTAAACTAATGATTCACTTCAGTTTTACCTGTGTTGTACTGGACAGTAAATCCTAGTAGAACATGCAGTAAACTCTAAAACCGGACCAGTTGTGCACAAATGTTTTACACATGTTTTACTACCTCTACACTGTCCAGTAAAACATGAGGTAAACTATAAGTATTCCAGTACACCATGAGGTAAAACATCCAGTACACTTCAAGTGTCACTCATGTTTTACCAAACCTGTCCACCACTAGTAAACTCTAGCTCACTCAATAGTAAAACATACATAGCAGCACTGGTTTACTTGTGTTTTACTAGGTTTTACTACACTGTACAATCAGCATACTATACCATACTGTACCAGACAACGCCGCGCACCAATACTCAAATTCTGGTTAGTAATAAAAAATATATTACATCAAAGGAAAACAGGTACACAAAAATTTGGATGATAGTTTGATATCAAAACAAATAATATGTCAAAAAGTCTATTCTTGATCATTGTAGCCAACCTCCATTACTGCTAGAAACATCAAAAAGCATACTTTGCAGCATAACAATAAAGTGGCAATAATTATTACTGAATTCAATTTGCATACTTCAAAATATACTGTAAGTAAATATTGCTAGAACATTAAGTGATAATCAAACAGTTAAAGACATTAATTTATGTAGAAAATGTGCTACATGTCTTTCCCTTCCCACTACATATAGGTGAAGTGTGAGAGGTGTACATGAGTTTATTGTGTGAGACATTTGTATTGAGTGCTACATGAGATGCATGCTCAAGTACGTCACACTCTAATTATACTTTAACATCATATGCTACTATATCTAAATATTCATAGATTCTGATGGTCCCATACTCGAAGCTCACCATTTGTGGATGAGATAGTACTGGTGAGTGACCTACTTAACTGTACCAGATCACATGTCAGGAATAAAGGTGGTTAATTCTATCTTATATTCTTTAAAAACCCTATCCCATATTGGCACAGATCACAAGTCTAGCAACGAACATGGTTCAAGTACCAACTGATGTGGATCACAAGCCTAGCAGCCAATGAAAACGTCTGCGACATTATGAAACACAAAGGAACCTCAACCTACCATTGTGTACATATTCACAAGACTACAAAACATCTGCCATACTCTCTACTTGAACACAAGTTTAATACTTCACCCATAAGCTTTATTGTACTCAAAACCTCCCTCCCTAAATTGTTCACCTTTTAACTTTGCTTTTTGCTTATGAAATTTTAAGAATATTTCAAGGGGGTAAAATAGCTTCAACGGGAGACGAGCATCCTCCTCCCAAATGATTCCCTGGCAAATGAACAGCCCATCAAAACATTTCTTGGTAACATCCCGTACACAAGTTAATTTGCAAGTGTTCCTAGCTTCGTAGCAGGAGTTCTAGAACTCGCCAGAGCTTACAGCTGCATCATAAGCTAGAGCTAACAGTTATTTATCTATTTCCATCATTAAAAAAAAAAAAATTTTTTAATTGACCCATAAGGTGAATTTTGCCGCGTTTAGGCTAATTTTCCCAAAGCCGGTCACATTAAGTATTGGCATTGTTAATGACTCCTTACCAATCAGCAATACACAATATTTACCTTATCAACAATCAATACACTGCTGCACTATTTAAGTATTGCCATTGTGGATGATGCCTTACCAATCAGCAATACACAATCTCCTCAACAATCAATACACTTTATCTTATAATGACTCCTTACCGGTTGTTCAATTGTACACCCATAATGTAGCTGCACTAACACCTTTGAGGACCCTTTACTAGTACTTATGAAGCAGGCGATAAACAAAAGCTTCAGATACTTAAAAGGCGGGAAGGCCCCACAGGCTAGAATACATTCAACCCACTGACAATCAATCTACCACACCCTCACTCCTTATACTCCACCCACACTAGTATCTCACACTCCACCTTACACACACAGCTCATACTCCACCCACACATGCCCCACAATCCAACGCACCTGTTTTTTACTCCACCTACACATGTCTCACACTTTACCTACACACCTGTCTCTCACTTCACCCACATACATTACTCTCACTCCCACACATCCACACTATAGTCTGAAGTTGAGTTGGTGTGACCATAAATGCAGTAAATGATCAATGCACTCATGGATGCAATTAAGGTATCTCATAATCAACTCAAATTAACTCATGAGGATTAAGCAAAAGTCTAAATTGGATGCACTAGAAAACTGAGGATATTTCTATTGCAGATTCTTGCAATATAGAAAAGCACTTCTGCCCCAATTTTCTTTTCCTTTCTTTTTGTTTTGTTTTTAACCAAAACCTATCCAATGTGCAAGTCCCATTTTCTGTACAACCTCTATTTGTAGTATAACACTTTCTATGCATCATTCATCTGGACAGACTACAGTGTCCCATACTCCACCCATACATGTAGCCCTAATTCAAACTCCACCCATTCACATGAACCTATGTGCCTATGCAATGTCACGTGATATGTATGTTTAATTCCAATAAACACAACACACACACACACACACACACAAGGCATGGATTCAAGCACTTAGTGCTTGTGCTTATAAGTACTTCAACACTTTTAATATGGAAAAGGTCCACAATATATAAGTTCAATATGAATTGCGTCCACAATATATTACTTCAATATGGATAGAGGTCCACAATATATTAGTTCAATACAGAAAAGGTATTACTTCAATACGAAAAACATTAGTCAATACGGAAAGTTTTAAATTTTATTAGTTCAATATGGAAAAGGGTCCACAATATATTAGTTCAATATGGAAAAGGGAGAATATATTACTTTTACAATTTATAAGTCCAATATGGAAAAGGGTCCACAATATATTAGTTCAATATTGAGAAGGGTCCACAATGCATTAGTTCAATACAGAAGTGTCCACAATACATTAGTTCAATATGGAAAAGGTCTACAATATATAAGTTCAATATGAATTGCGTCCACAATATATTACTTCAATATGGATAGAGGTCCACAATATATTAGTTCAATACAGAAAAGGTATTACTTCAATACGAAAAACATTAGTCAATACGGAAAGTTTTAAATTTTATTAGTTCAATATGGAAAAGGGTCCACAATATATTAGTTCAATATTGAGAAGGGTCCACAATGCATTAGTTCAATACAGAAGTGTCCACAATACATTAGTTCAATATGGAAAAAGGTCCATAATATATCCGTTCAATACAGAAAGGTGTCCACAATACATTAGTTCAACACAGAAAAGTGTCCACAATACATTAGTTCAATACAGAAAAGTGTCCACAATACATTTCAATACAGAAGTGTCCACAATACATTAGTTCAATATGGAAAAAGGTCCATAATATATAAGTTCAATATGGAAAAGGGTCCACAATATATTAGTTTAATATGGAAAAGGGTCCACAATACATTAGTTCAATACAGAAGTGTCCACAATACATTAGTTCAATATGGAAAAGGGTCCACAATACATTAGTTCAATATGGAAAAAGGTCCACAATACATCAGTTCAGTACGGATATTAGTTCAATATGGAAAAAGGTCCACAATATATAAGTTCAATACGGAAAAGGGTCCACAATATATTAATTCAATATGAATTGCAGTCCACAATATATCCATTCAATATGGAAAAGGGTCCACAATACATTAGTTCAGTACGGAAAAGTGTCCGCAATTTATTAGTTCAATATGGAAAAGGGTCCACACTATATCCATTGATGAGATGACTAAGGTGTTAGATGAGTTTGAGGAATTGCATAGTTAATGGGGAGCTGAAAATCTAGCTCCACTTACCTCCTCGTCAACTATTTAACTATAACAAGTAATGTCCCCTTTAACAACTCATGTCCCTTTTAACAACCTAGTTAAGCCTCTGTAACTTCAAATATGCACATTCAATGTACTACATTGTGCCTAACACCTCTATCTGTTTCCAAACAGGCAATTGACACGATCTATTTCAGGAGGCAAGGGGAGAGGAGAGGAGGAGGCTTTTGCCCTCAATTCAGGGTGCAGTACCACTTGCAACTGCAGCACTAAACCGCAGATGGAGAAGTTATGCTATGTATTTATTTCTCGTTTTCTGTTCGATGTACGCTTACTTTGTTGTTGCAGTTGAAACAGACACCAACAGACAGCTCTTATAAACCAAGTTTCAAGAAAAAAGACCAACCAGGAACTGAGAAACACCAGTACAAATATTACGGCTATTCAGTGAAATTCAGGGGCGACCGTTGCAGTTACGACTCAAAAAATTTCCCCCAGCAGTATACTATGGGCTTCCCAACAACATTACAATGCCATATTTTTTATATTAGTATTTATTTTCCATTTTTATAAATATTCTTATATTACTTTTTTTGTGTCCTATTAAAAAAAAAAACAACTCGGTGTAATGTTGTTTTTTAATGTGGCGTGTACTCTGTGTACAAATATGAGTTCATTCTGGCCTTCCAATACGTCTGAATTTCAATTTTAGATACCGAAGCTAATTATTGATTCATATTCATTTGATTCTTCGACCCTGCCCCCACTCTGAGCGTGCAATTCATTGTGGACAAAATTCCGGATGGTGATGGCTCTAATTAGAACTGGTAAGCAAACACTGAAGGAAAGTTACTGTGCAAGTGAGCCCGGCGCGGAAGATTAGAATACTTCTGGAATGTACTGGAGGGTCCTAGACGATGAAGAAGCGGTGGTGTATTAATGAAGCCTGGAGTCACTAGTTTAGAATAGATATATCATGGCTCACAGCTGCAGGATAATCTGCTTGGGTGTCTTTGGAGAGCTTGACTAATTGGTGAAGCGGGTGGAAGTTATAAGCAGTTTCAGTGTGTTAACTTCAACTTCTCAGGAGTTTTTGAGGTAATTTTTTTCCATTCCTGTTACTGTTGTTAAAGATGAATAATTATGATAATGAATGTGAATTATTACATTTGTTATTTATTTTAGTTACTCACTAATTTAAAATTTTATTTCTAATATTTTATATTTATCATTTCGGCTATTTATTATCAATTATTATTAATTATATATTTAAAATAAACCTGTATCAAATTTTAGATCATAGTACTTAGTCTAATCTACCTCACAGGAGAAAAAGGTGCTCGCATGCTCTTCATAGAAATAGGTGGCTCCCATCTCAAGAGAAGACGCAACCTTACGGGCAGGTTTTGTGGTATTCTACTGAATAACTTGATTACCACAGGTTCTGGGTTGACACTGCACCTTTAAGATCCAGTTTGCCTCCCTAAGATTTGGATGATCCAATATTTGAGAACCAAATAAACTAGAACACCCATAGGTGAACCATCAGCACAATCTCAGCACATCCACTCTACTCAAAAAAAATAAACTAACACAAAAAAAAAACGGCTTAAGTTTATTGAAAACTATGTGTAAAAAATAGTAAGCTAATGCAAGGCTCAAAAGAGAATAGTCTTTCTGGAGAATAGTCCAAACTGAAAATTTAAGGGACTTTGTAGATTGGTACAGTAATTTAGTAGATGTTTTTTTATCGGATTTAGACAAATAAAAGTTAAGTCTGGATCAGGGACCGCCCCCCAGGTGAGCTGAAGATAGCAGTCCAGACAGGAGGACGTCGGTGAGGATAAACAACAGTAGCCAACAGCAACCATTCATGTTTAATGAACCGTTGAATTGTTTATTTACACACTTGGTGTTAATTAGTGTTTACTGCGAATCTTGACTATAACTTATCTTAATTAAAATTTAACTCTACACTTGTCAACCAGGGCTAGCTAGGCTCGGATAAGTGTGATAGTAGCTAAGGTTGGGGCAGAAATCGGCACAGTGGAGTACACAGAAAGTTGTGGTAAGTATACCTTACCACAAAACCTCATGGAATTTTTTTGCTATGAATTTATTTTTATCCTTCTGTAATAGTGAGTGGGTCTAGAAAAAGGGACCTTATGACGCAAAGGAAAAAAATTGAGTTTTTTAAGCTATCAGTAAGCTACACTTCACCTCCACTTGGTGCAAAAATACTGGGGGGTAAACCTTCAAAGCAGAGAACTGGCAGTTGAACTGGGCTGTATTCAGCAAAGCAATTGAACCAGAAATCGAGAAAACATATTTGAATTGTCACTTCCAGTATAATTGACATTCCGTTTACTTACCCGCGTAATGAATAAATAACCAATCTTGCAGCCGCATGACGTTGACAGAGTGAATGAATGAACGAATGACAAGATGACGACTGTAACCCCTCAAGAGCACACTGAATTAGCTAACACAGAAAGTCCCTTTCATTATTCAGTGCCATTAGTATGAATGAGAGTAGTGTGGATTCTGCCTGGATGAGGTAATTTAGCTGCTTGCTCTGAGGTAATAGTGCCCAATTCAGCATCACATCTTTGAATGGAAGTGTTCATAGATGTTACATTAACCACTCATTCATACTGTCAACCACTACACTTGTCAGGTTTCCATGGACTACTCACTGAATTCATACTAATGAAACACAAACTCTTGCTACAAGATGTGCTCCTTGACCATGTTACACAACACATGCACACACATACACCATTCAGACAGCCCTATCACTGAAGTTTAGCGTGTAGCCTCTACAAGTATTGTGTGCTTGCCTTCTGAGTATTCATGTCCTTAGCAACCTCCATTGATGATTCTCATGTCATCTCTGCATCACATAGAGATATTAAATAGTCAATTATATCTTACAATCAGTGACAAAATTTCACTTCTATACCAAGTTGTGGCGAAACACATTGAATTTTCAGTAAATTAGTAATTCGCACTTTATATCTTAAAATCTCAATTTCTTAAAGTGAGGCTGCTAACTCCACCCAAAAAATATATATTCCTTCACACACTTGGGGAGGTTGAGTACTACACTAATACAACTAGCTACTGTTTGAAACCAAACACAACAAGAACCTCCCACAGTAAAAAGTGAGCTAATTCTTAAAACGTAAAATAAAATCTTATGCACATAGATAATATTGTACCATAGTAAGCTCAAACCTCCCAATCAAATTGCTCAAAATGCGGTGAATATATTTCATGTATACCTCATAGGCAGCGTATTTTTGCCCCAAGCTTTTTTAAACGGTTCAATTAAATTTACGATTGGTTGCATTTCCTATGGCCTAAAGCCATGGTACCTGTCGGCTGCACCACTCGGTACGGTCCGTACGGAACTTACACTATCCTCGGGCCTTCAGCTCTCGGTTGTGTAAATCCCATAATTACCTTTACCTCGTGATGTAACCTATACTTATTTCCAATGCAAAAATTGCACACAATATAAGAAAAATAAGGAAGGAGTTCTGAGGATGATTCACATCTTGTGACTTTGTGGGACCTTCATCTACACTTATGTAAAGCTAGATTATTCACAACCTCTATGTCTACCATTGAGCTAACATTTTACAATCAGGGAAATATTTTGAGAAAATCAATAAAATTATAATTTGAATGGGGGCATAATGGAAATTGAGGGAGTCATCTGTATGAGTAATAGCACGGGAAACCGTTCTGTTCGGGATTAAATGTACAAGTAACGCGATTGAAATAGCATGAGGTGAAGCCAAGTGCTATTTCAATTGCTTTATGAGTGCTATTGATCCCCAGTAGCACAGGTTACCCATGCTATCACTCGTTAATAGTAGGTCAGGTCAGTTTTTGTTTTGTTTCGTTTTCAACCTACGGCCCCTTCTAATCTGTTGAAAAACATTCTGTCTAATACGGGTAGAGCTTCTGTGGTAAAGAATGACATTGTCTCCAACTAGAAACAACTTGAACTCTACGTTTCCAAGATTAATGCTGCATGCGTGCGCACTCACCCGTACTATTTCACTTAGCTACCATGGTATTTCACTTAGTTTCCACTTAGTTTATGTGCTATTTCACTCAGTTACATGCTATTCCACTGTCCCAGTGTGATTTCAACTGAATAACGATTTTTCCCATATAGTTTGGAATGGGAAATTCATGTGCCATACTATTAAGAATGAAATAGTTTAAAAAAATATTTTTTTTACAGAGGGGGGGAGCCCAAATGGTCTAGAAAAACTCAGAACAAAATGAAAATAACTGCAGGAATAACAAAAGATCGGGCCTAAATAAGGTAAATAAACGATCCACAATATACTAGCTCAAGCTATGTTTCAACTATTAACTAGTTTCTTACACACGAAGGTGTCGTATAAAAGGGGGGTAGCCGGGGACATATTTCGCGATACGTGGAAAATGGGCGCTGACAGTTTTTGTCACCGACTCCCCTTTAGTAGCATTACAGCAACTTAGTGCACACAAAAGTTTGAAAACAAAGTCATGAGCATCTTAGAAGACGAAATAAAATAAAAAACAAGGGAAAAAACAAGAACAAATGGCGGGATCTAAATAGAAATGAAAAAGTACTGTTTGCCATTGACGCAGCTAATTCAACTGCAAAAGATATACAGCGTGCTGTCAGAGTTCTCCAAGATACTACTCTGAGGGTTCATCTTCAATCAAAAAATACTTTGGTACACACACATGGCATTGATAGATGGACTTGAGTATTACTCGCAAAAATGATTACATATAGCTGTTTTTTAGTTAGGGCATTTGTTGTAAACATGGTGTGGATCGACTTGAAAGGATAGTGAGCTACGTATAATGGAGGGTTCTCTTGACTTTATTTTAATTTGAATAGGAGCTAGAGGTAAAAGGGCAAGCCTGGGATTCTTCCATTTATACCCGGACCTCCGAAAGGAGTTCAGAATGTGGTATACAAGGCCACAGATTTCCCGTACGAAGAATAGCATTGAATTATAAAAACGACCTCTACGTTTAACAGGTCACTTGAATCCATAATAATAAAATTAGCAGGTAAAGGATAATCACCAGGACTATGATATGACAATTAGTAGGTGAATGACATTGACAGCAAGATTAAGTTAAATCTTGCAGCTTAAACTAAACTGGTCATTAGATAAAATACTCTATAGAATTTGATAAATATACTGATGACTCATGTAGAGATCTGGCCAACAAATACACATCCATAAAGCCAGTAAGTAGCTTCTTACCCAGTAGGAGGAACTCATGACAACAGAATGAGACGTGAAATTCGTTGCTTATTATCCATACTGAATTAGACTCCTACATCACAAATAGTAAATATTCAATAACTATTGGTGAGCTTAGCAAAAAAACAAAATAAATTTTAAAAAACAAAAAACAAAAACAAAAAAAAACAAAAAAAAAACAACCTAGCTATTATATAACTGAAGCACCTACTCATGAACCCTCAGCACTACTATGCACTAGCTAGCTTCTACAAAATCATTTCTCAGGCAACAAGAATAATAATTTATTTGGCTATTCCTAGTCAAGTATCAATACTGCTCCAGCAATGAAACTGGTAGATGTAAATGTTATCTTCATAAGGAGTAGCTAAATGCAGGAACACAAAGCCAACCAGAACCTCAGGTACGCCTAATGGTTATCATCACATATGCTTGAGGCTTGTGAGCAGACAAGAAATTAGTAAATTAACACTGGTGGACATTACAGATGAATGGAGCATAAACCACTGCCTCAAATCTCTGCAAAAGGCTTAGGAAGTCTAACACAAGATTTTCAATAGAACACTCACAACACCACTGAACTGATACATGTGCCTTTACCATGTGACAACAGTCAATCCTGAACAGTCTAATACCATGCAACTGATACATATGATGCCATATGTAATAACCAAGTCAAGCCTTCACCTGTACCATATCTATAATGACTTATAATAAAACCAGCAACCTGTTTTGTTTTTGTTTTTTTCATTTTAAGGCCATATAAACACAATGTGTCTCCTGTTATTCCTCTCACCCTACATAATAGCAACTCAAAGGTCACACAGATGTCACGTAATCAGTTATGCACTGGTCATGATCATAAAATCTTCCAATCACCTCAAACATAACTACATGAAACTAAAACAAAGGGACCACATACCTTCCCAATTGAGGCTTACGTCTTACTTATAGGGCTCACAAGTAGTCTCTAGACTGAGTGTGTGCACACACTTACCCTATGCTACCTCCTCAGAAATAATGATAAACTCTATTTCCCAAAATCTGGTCCATCTGTCCAATAGCATATGGTAGTACAGCTGGGAGATATACCGATATTATCATTGCACTTTGACAAAAGCTCTATACCATAGAGACAATGTTTCAATTGTAGTCACACGGTATTACCGGTTTCTCACCAAACGTTAACACAGGTCACAAAATTAATGTGGGAGCATCATGGCAAGACAATTATGAGGTACAGCTGCCTTTGTTGCCTGTAAACTGGAATGTAGTTAATACCGACTATTTTGTATAACGACTATTTTGTACAATGACTATTTTGTACAACGCCGTACTTTATATATCGAGTGCATGTAACCACCGAGCGTGCAATTGATTTACGCATGCCGTTTAAATTCCGGATTTGGGCAGGTGTTTTTGTTCTAAATGGTGCGCAACAATAACTGAGTTGCAAAAACGCAGAAAAAGAATGCCACAGCATTGCTGAAGAAATTGTGGACATTGGTACATACTATTGTTTTCCAGTTCTATCGCTGCTAAGCATGGTAACATTTCCAATCTGCTCATTCATCTGTCTTCATAAGAAGCTTAACTGGCCAGAAACAATCACCAGTATACATTTATAATGCGATACTTCACTTCTTTCAACTCCTTTAACTTACCCTATAAAGCAAACTACATCAATGTCTGCAAGAAATTATTTGCTCACGTGATTATGATGTGACGCTAGGGGGCGTTGCCACAAAAGCTGGTACCTACGCAGAGCTGAAGCTTCGCATTTTCTCAAGAATCAGCCCGAATTAAAAAAAAGCATAATATAAAAGGTCTTAAATTTAAATCGTCATTGTGAGTACCATACCTAAATCAACAGTTAATTGTCAGTAATCTCCAAAATCAGAGCGTGACAGACTGACAGACAGACAGACAGACAGACAGACAGACAGACAGACAGGATGACTACTATAACCCTCTCACGCATGAGCGCTGAGGGTTAATCACCATCATTTGCAGACCAACACAACCCACATACTCTATTATATACATTACACACACAGCTCTATGTCCTTAGACCATAATTCATTGTAATTAAATGCATTTTGATAGCAGACTGAAATTTAAACCTTTGTGGGTCATGATCATTGATCATACTTGTGCGTAAAAAATAGCCTCAAATAAATCACATACATACCTGGGTACACCTCCTGACACATCTCACTTCAATGAATTGAATTGTGTATGTAGTGGAGAAAGTGTAGTTACAGTGTCAACTTCACAAAATAAATTACAGCTGCTCAGTCCAGGTACAAGCCACCACATCTAACCACATACAACCACATACATCATATAGCTCAGAGACTGAACTTTGTCTGTAACACAATGCATGCACACACTGCAACTATTGAAGGTACGTGTAAAAACATTAGTGTACCTAACAAATAATAATAAAACATTACTTGCTGACAGACCTCTTCCTCATTATGGAATGAAGTCTTAGTTTATTTTAGGCCAAACAAACAAAATACCTTGTTTCTCATCTGCACCTTCCTGGGTGATACAGCCACTTCAAAATTTATTATGCAGGTCAAGCCCACTGCTTTAACCACACCCCTACTACCTCATACTTGTTATATACCATTTCAATATTTTTTTCCTATAGGTCAACTACATTATCGCAATTTCCAATAATATAGTTGATGAGAAACAAGAAATGTGGTTTCAATTCACACTATAATTTAGTACACCATGAGGCCAGCTATACATTGCACAAATGAAGACATGCTACAGGTGCATTTAAGATCTATATCAAAAATTGTAAACACTATTCCTAAAGAATATTTCAAGTTATGTAATACGCAATCACAAAATTAAATAAAAATCGCTTGGAAGTCTACACTACAATACAGGCTTCCATACTTACAGCAGCTTGCAAGTGGTTTTTTCCTTCATTTTTCTTCCAATAATTCAGTCGCTATATGGAGTAAATCATCAGATATTTCTGTGATCTTAATTTTTACCTGATCATTTAAACTAGAAATAAGTTTACTTTAGCATCCTTAAGCTCTACTACACTTCAATATCACTTGAGTGGGATAGACTAGATAGGTTTCACTTAGTGTCAATCTAAATTACTATTTTAAGAAACATTTCATGTTGTGTGTGTGTGGTCCTATAAAATGAGACCATACACACTATACACATAATTAAACGTAAGTGCAACTAGAAAACTAAACACTACTAATCTCTTAGCTACATCACCTATCCAAATAATAAAGAAGTTCAGGGTACCATTTTACTATCATTAGCAACAGGCCCAAGTAACACTAGTGGCTGTACAGTCACAGTCTCACAAGAGCTAGTTTGTCCAGTTTCAAACTCCCCACGAAGCCCATAACCTTATTCTAGCCGTGGCTATCGCAGTCTCTCATCTTTCATATTCACCAGACCCTCCTCTATCAAACTCCACCCAGAGCGCACGCGTGCGATAGGCCATCGCGAAGGCGTGGGACTGTTGCTAATAGTTCAGTTACTTAAAAAACAATCGGAAAGTTCGCTGATGTTTCTTAACTTTTTTTTGGGGGGGGGGGGTGGGGGAGGGGGGGTTGGGGGGGGGGGGGGGGGGGGGGTGGGGGGGGGGGGGGGGGGGGGGGGGGGGGTTTTGTTTCTTTTTTGTTGTTTTACTTTTTGTTTTTCTTTTTTTGTTTTTTGTTGTTTTTCCTTTTTGTTGTTGGGTTGTGTTTATTTGTGGGTTTCTTTTTGTGTTTTTTATTTTGTTTTTTTATTTTGTTTTTCTTTTTTTTGTTTTTGTGTTTGTATTTTTTTTTGTCTATTGCTCTTTCTGTGTTTTTTTGTTGTTTTTTGTTCTTTTTTTTGTTTTTTCCCTCCCCCTCTTTCTCCTTCCTCCCTCTCTATTCTCTCTCTTTCCTCTCTCCCTCTTCCCTCCTCTTTCCGCTGTGTTTCTTATCTCACCCTTCAATTCAGTTCATTATCTCTTATAAATATTCATGCAAATGTCTCCTCTTGGGACTCATGGGCTGAGCTGCAAGTTCAGTGTAGGCAGACATTCTAAGTAAACTGTTTTAAATGATATCATCCACCTCGCTCAGTCAGCTGCTAAAGTCCCCTCCAGATTGAAACCTCCTGGCTTTTCCAGATCCAATGGTAAATGACCGAATTGCATGATTTTAGTGCCATGGAATGCTGGAAGACCTTTTGTATAGGATGATGCCACACTAGCTACTTCCTTCAGAAACTCTCAGTGGCAGTTCAGCTGGGAATGCCGCAGCCGTTTTGGGTTGTGCCTATCCATCCTTGGATTTTTAATAATTTAAAAATTGTTTTTATTATTGTGACCCGCTATGAGAAAATCGACCGTTGTGACAATAAATTAAAATCGCGTAAACGCACCGTCAATGGATTTACCTTTTTTTTTCAAAAATTTTTTTTTGGTTTATTCGGAAAGTTCTATATTCAAACTATCTGGGGTTAAATTTTGAGCCGATTTGGACGTAAGTTTCTGGAGAAAATAACGCTTTTAGTTACGGCTATTTACTCGTGCCCCTGTAGCCTGCCGTATGCGGAGTAGGCGGTACCCCGTTTCTATGACAATACCCGCGTAAACTTGAGGGAAAATGGCCGAGGAAAGAATTGCTCGTGCACTGAATGTGCTTGGGGCTGACCAAGCCTTGCTAGACAGCGACAAAGACGCCCTGCTTGATTTTCTCGATGATTATTGCGAAGAGTCAGACACTTCCGCGGAAGGTAAGTAACTCCACCCATTAATTAATTCTATCAATGAATAATACTTAAGCTTTTTATCAGATGAATCATTAGCAATAAAAATAATTGGCATAAAACAAAGAACAGGCTATAATATAATTTCTTATAAAATAGATAACTTGGACTTCACAATAAATCAAGTGGAGGAAGGTGTGGAAGAAGGGGCTTCTGGTAGTGACAGTAGCGATAGTGAGGACACAGATGAGATTCAGAATGATGATGATCCAAGTACTACTGCCATTGTCTCTCGTGCTGTTCAATGCACGCACCTGTAAACAATAAATAACCACCAATTATCTGTCAATCCATTCATTCATTCACAATTATTTATCTGAATCTTAACCAAGGATAAACTTTTTACAAATTTAACAGCTACTTCACGTTTTGACTAACCATTCATCTAACTGAATGCACTGCAAATTCATTCCTTTACACTTTAGCTACTAGTACTGAATCCTAAAAGCTTACCTACTTTTGTTTTATCGAAGTCTAGGACTAGCACAAAAAATAAACGGCAACTCTGAAAAAACACTATCCACGTGCCCTCGCTTTTTCCCGGGAAAGTCTCATTTAGCATTACGTAATTCTTACGTAATAGTATAGCGGACCGTGCACGGAATACTTTCGTAAATCTTCGTACGCAATTTTCTCTGGAATTTAAGTTTTATGATGGCTGTCACCGCGTAGTTTTAAGAGCGTTTGTGTAGCCCGCGGAGACGCCTTAAGCTAAATAAAGCTTACAGAACGCTTCTCCAGTGTCACAGCTACAAAAGTAACGCAAAAACTCGATTTTCATAATTTTGTCACAATGGTTGATTTTCTCATAGCGGGTCAATTATTATTTTATTATTATTTAATAATTGTTACTAATGTTAGCTTCTTAAATAAAGTTAAAAGTTTGTTTGATATAGTTTTTAGCGATTGATATAGTGAAAGTTTTATAGCTCTACTGACCAGGCTTCTGAGTTGAGTATTCTGCATGCCTCCAGTGATCGTTAATTCAACTAAAACATCTGTTACTCACATAACAAGCAGTACTTTTAATTGCATTGCCTAAGATGTTACTTTCAAAAAATGATAGTAAGATTAATATGAAAGTCACCTTGAACACCATGTCACTTCTCCAAACTATACTATGCTATGATGCAAATTGTGTTATCCACAGTTACACCACACTAAAGGCTACATGCCCGAGCATGACCCCTAAAGAAAGTAGGTTGGTTTTTGTAGCTATACTATGTTATTAATAATGGATACATTTATGTGTATTAGGTGTTTTTCAGTCAGGTCATTTTTATTTTTTCTTGAATCACATGCCCAGTTATGAAATTCTTAGCCATTGCAGTATACAACAGTATATTATTCATACATCTCATTCAAGAGATCAGTATTATAACTTAATAAATCTCTCACCTGCATGTATGTTACAACTGAATTTTAAATGAGTTGAGTTAGTGTTTCCAATCAAGTGGAGGAATCTGGGAGTTAAACTATTTGAAATATATGGTTCCTTCACTGGTCGCAGCGTAGGGTATGTTATTATTACTAGAATTTCGCTGGGGCTGCACTTCGGTGCTCTTCTTTACATTTGATAAAGTTATAGCAACCGCCATAGTGTATCAAAGTCTAAGTATATTAGAAAACGAATTAATGACATGAAACTAAATTGATGATTGCCAGTTCAAAAAGAAGTGTACAAATGAAGTGGGATATGATATAGAATGCATGACAACAGGTGTAAATTAACAAGTTAAGCTGGAATGTTCATGGTGTCTTTTCCAGTCATCTTGAGGGAGGGCAATTCATCCTTGGTCTGGAAGATCCGTTAGCCAGAGTGGCTTTTTATGGGCACATGTACATCTATATAGTTGAGCAGCAGTCTTCCTCCTCTGCTCTTCCTTCTCCAGCCCTCTCTTTGCCTCGTTCTCCAGCCCTGCTGTTCACTTTCCCCTCCAGCTACTCCTGTTCTGTGCGGTCATGTACCACGTCTACTCTCTCTATTCAAATCGCGTCCTGTCCCTCCATCATCTTGGACCATGAGCTTGCCTTTGCACCAGCAACCCTTGGAGATTCTTTTTTAGTCCACACACACACACACACACACACACACACACAATAAAAAATTTATATATACTTTTGGTGGATCATAAATTTTTGACATCACAATTATAAATGCTCACATATGTACTAGAACACCTGTTACACTAAAAATATCTATCTATTAATATATAGAATAAAGGTGACCTTTGATCATTGAGACCACCTACCTTGGTGATGGCATGAGATTGACAGTTTGATTGAAACCAAGCGAGGTTTTGGTTATTTAACAGGTGAGCACCGGATGTGAGTGCTACAGCTTTTTTTTTTTTTTTTAAAGTCTGCTACAGTTGATACACAATAACTCAGCAAATGCAATTAACAGTGGACTGATAGGAACGGTTACAAAAAAGTTGGTAAAGATTGCCACATTAACCTAGAAAATAATATGCCAGTTAAGGTGTAATTGTATATACTCATTTCATGACTACAACTGTGTTCGTTACCTTTACCACAACCATAGTCTTGCCTTAGTTGAAAAACAATAGAAATAATATTTCACAGAAAACACACACACATATATGCCCATGCAATGTGCTTGAAAAGTTGCCAATGATTGAGTACATGTCACTATAATTGTCAATAGCAGTCTTAATTGAGTGCGAGACTCTGCATGTTGATTCCAAAATTACTGCTGCCTAACTCTCAGCTATTGGGCCCAGACAGCAACAACAGACACAAAATCCAAACTGTAATAGTGCTGCCACAAACTTACGGACATACAATACACACACATATAATAATTGTTACATGATCAAGCATGATGTGGTGAGACATTTCATGAGCAGGCTGACTTATTTTCATGAGCCAAAGATGAGTGAAAATAAAGCCTGCACAATGAATTATCTTGCTACACCTGTGTATACTCTATGCTAGATAAATATATATCTTCACTGCAAAACAAGCTTGTAAAGTTGGTATTGTTAGTTCAAAAGGGGCTCTTCCACACTCTTAGCCAATGTTTATTGGCTGCTTTGACCTGAATAGATAGTTCTTGTAGAGAAAGATAGCTGGGGAACTAGTAAGATTGGTGATTGCTACAGTACTACCAGTGTATTTGAAGGTAATGAGCTTGTGCAATTCAGCGTGTGACATTGTGAAATATGCCATGGGTCATAAACTTGAAAATATTATTGTGAAGATATCGAGCATGGAATATAATATATTACGGACAATTAAAAGAATGCTATCATTTTACCCTGCTGCGCTAGTGTGCGGTTAATTATTAATAAGTATAATATGAATGTATGTGTGTATGTATGCAGTGTGGATGATAACTATACGTCAATGCTCAGACAAACGTCAAAACAATTTAATCTTGGTGTGATATTAAAAAATCTGGTATGACAAATGTTACTAGGGCTAGGGCTAGGGCTAGGGCTAGATCATATTTAAAGAATTGATCATCATTTAATTATTGTGTCAATAGTTCTGTGAAAAAGTATATTGTCTTGTTCATGGCCTTAGCTTGTTGTGAGTACATTAGGTCAGTGTGAGTTAATGCTGAAGTGTACTGTTGGGCTAAAATCATCAACTAAAACTAGAAGCCAGAGTGCAAAGAAAAAAGGACAAAAGAAAAGAATGCCCAGTTAAAAACAACAACAACAAAAAACAAAACAAAACAAAAACAACAAAAAAAAAAAACAAAAAAATAAAATTAAAATAAAAAATGGATAAAAAAAAGTGTCCATGCCAGGATTGAACCATAGTTGATTGATTATATGTGACCGTCTATAGGAAAACCAGGCACAACGCGGCACTTTCGAATTTTTTTTTTTTGCACTTACGGAGTTGTCGGGGTCCAGATATTGAGCTCTCCAAGTTTTATCGTCGCAGCTTTAGTCGTTCCTGCTATAATAGACCTAACCGTTCCCTTCCGTAGGCTTGAAACAATACATTTTTAAGAAATCGATCGATCTTTTCTCGATATTACGCACGCCGCGTTGTGCCCGGTTTTCCCGTAGACGGTCACATATGTACTTACGTATGGGTGTGGCTAATCCAATAAATATAAGTTGTACAATGGAGGAAATGATACTTTTGTGCACCACATGAACACTATCAAACACATGCACACACACTTCATCACCTACATGTTCAAACCACTCCTATCTTCTACATCATTCACCTAGGTGATACAGGAAGCCCATTACAGCACAAAATAGGTATACACGTTGACAGTATACTCATCACACATGTATGTGCAGATGTGTGTGTGTGTGTATATGTACACAAGATTTCAAAAAATATTCTGAATGTGTAAAGAAATTAGTGATAAAAGTCCAAATTTTTCAACTATAAGTTTCACTCTATATAACCAAATGGAATTGAATAGCCAGTAGTGTATAATTACTTAAAATCTATTGCAATTACATCTTTACTAGAATGTAAATGTATTGTACTAAATCATAATACTACTACAGGAATGAGTACCAACAGGTCGTGAATACCAGTAGAGATTGACATGTTCAATTGGTTATATAGTACGCATCGCACGGACACACATGGATACAATGCGTGGTATTACAAGATAAAAGTGGGCAGAGACAAGTATACTCAGGGTGTAATTGGCGAGCGAGCCAGACACTTACAGGAGTAACACAATTGAAAATCGGGGATGTTTGTTTGTTTATATGTTTGGACGTACGTATGTCATTTTGTACTTTGACGGTCTCATATTTTTGTGTTATCTCGCTGTTCGACCCTGTCCCAAACTTCACTAAACGGAATCCTCCGGTTTAGCGATCATTACCCGTAATCTGTCAGTATTTGCTTGAAAATTCTTTGTCCACTAGAGTAACTACGAAGGTAAGCCTTGTGTAGGTATGTTCAGTTGTGTGAAAGTATTGTGCCTTTACTTAACTAAAGAATATCACAAAGAAAACGTGTAAATAATGCTACTTGTTTTTGTTGTTGTTGTTGTTGTTTTTCAATTCTAACTGTTGCAGGGAGTGGTTACTATGGCATTACCTTATACACTAATTTAAACTTGACTTTTTCTTAGTAGCTTGAGTGTTGAAGTTAAAATTAATCGTTTAACAATAGTGTAGCTTTAGGCTCGCTCGCCATTTGTGCTGAAGCACATCACTAGTATGTATGCACTCATAATGATTACAGGACTGTAATATTAGCCAAATGACGGCGAGTTACTCGAGTCACATATCACAGGGGTGTCGAAACAGGTACGGCAATGGCCACACCAATATTTTAAAACAAGGGGGCATGTCAGCCATTTTTCACTTATAGCGAAACATGTCCCCAGCTACACCGCCTTAATATGCGACCTCTTCGTTTAAGACTTATAGTGACTCGTAAGACATGGACAGCCATACTACTTCTAATGGTGCCATGCTATTCCAGAATTGCATCAAAAGTGCCTGAAAATACCCACTTGCCTAAAGATAGGCATTAATACTGGCAAAAGAAACATTGCACACTATTACACAATGGTCACCCTATATAATCTGTACCAACTTGCAATCAATTATTCTTCTTGCGCAAATAAAGTCTAAGTGCTGGCGGGAGCCTACTGTATATCTCACTGACTAATTCAGGTCATTGACCAAATGATCTGGGAACTCTTCACCTTTCATTTGAATTCAATACTTTACAAATGAAGAGTTGAATCAATATAATGTGTGTGTGTGTGTGTGTGTGTGTGTCCGGCCACACATACAAATGGTTTCAAAGGATTATTCAGTTAGTAAATGAAGTGACAAGAGTTCAAAAGTTCAGACTCTAAGTCGCTCCCAGGTTGTCTAAGTGTGCATTAAATGGAAATATCCACAAGTCAATTAGAATGAGTAATAAATATAGTAAATAAAAAAGTAATTTCAAAAGGCCTCTTTCTTGTTAGTAGAGTTAAGAAGTCATTCCAGAGTTCCTCACCTCTAGTTTTGAAGTCCAGGAGACATCACATGTACACCAGTGGAGTAGTCACTGCACTATTACACCTGCCACTTCGCACTCCTACATTGAAAGTGTATGTCTCAAGTAAAACTAGCTCAACATAATTCAAGATTCTCGGATTTGTGTTTTGTGCTTGTAATTCCAACACATGTAGACATTAAACAGGCTAGTTTAGTACAGTAGAAGTTGTTAAAATTTACACCTTCCATATTATATTATATTTATATTAACTACCACAAAATATTGGGGCAAATGTCTCCACGAAAGTCAAACTAATATCTGGGATATGTGTGTGTGTGTGTGTGAGTGTGTGTGTGTGCATATGTGGATGATGGGGGGAGGGGAGCAAAGGGAAGCAAAGTACTTCCCTGTCTAACTCAAGTGCAGTGGAGCCTCCCTATTCCAAATAATCTTCCATGCCCCTGGACAACAAAAAAAGCCACAAACGTTTACCAATTGATGAAATCACAAAGAAATCATTTCCTTAGCCCCAAAAGATATTACTGCTCAGTGTCATAATTTAGCAGCACAATAGATAATACAGGCTAAGCATCCACAATGCACTTGCCACAGTCTGCCTTACGCTACTCATACGGAAAGAAGTTTATTACAAATGACGCTGATTGAATTAGACTAAGATTTAGGTTAGCCACAGTTATCTAATGATGACTAATTGACATTTGGAAAAAAAAAAATCATATCTCAATGTATTCTTTTTTTTTCTTCTTGTAAATATTGAGTACAATTAATTTGTGACCGTCTACAGGAAAACCTGGCACAACGCGGCGTGCATAAATATCGAGAAAAGATCGATCGATTTCTTAAAAATGTATTGTTTCAAGCCGACGGAAGGGAACGGTTAGGTCTATTATAGTGGGAACGACTTAAGCTACGACGATGAAACTTGGAGAGCTCAATATCTGGACGCTGACAACTCTGTGTGCAAAAAAATTTATTTCGAAGGGTGCCGCGTTGTGCCCGGTTTTCCTGTAGACGGTCACATTTTAGGATGTCTTTAATCCCTAAGGGGTGGGGGAAGGGCGGGAGATGTACAAGCCCCCACCCCTCCGCTCCCTGAAAAAAAACCCTGGTTTTACACAAGATAGAATAATACCATATAACTGTGGTTAGGAAGAAAACCAATGGGTCTACCCATACTACGGCTTCAAGCCATGAAGGCTGAAACATCATCCCTGAAGTTAGTACAGCTAGCAACAGTCTTAGAGAGAATCATTCCTGGCATCACGTGATAAAATGCAGAGCAGTGGTAAAATATGAGAATGAAGTTAAAAGTCATGCAAACACACACACGCACACACATACAAAGCTTAACCGTGGTAATTATATATGCAATAATTGGCAGCGAGCGAGACACTATCAGGGACAACACAAAAAATCAGGGATATATTATTGTATATATCATATATGCTTGGACGTATGTATGTAACTTTTTTACTTTGACTCACATTTGTTGTGTTCATTGGTTACCTTGGTTAACAACGCGCTGTTTGTCATCACTGTTCATATTTGAAAATTCATTGCCCAAGCTACCAAGAGAGTACACTGTAATCTTGTGTTGGTATATCCAGTGAATGAGTGCGTGTGAGAGTGTTGTGTGTTATATGTGCTGACTAGCTAAGAACAAACAATAAATATACATTTGCTGTTTTATGTGTTAAGCTTCTTAGGTTCCTTCCTGTTTCTTTTGTTAGTAAGCAAGTTTTACATAGAGTTAGGATTTATACAGCGCAATAATTCCTTGGAAAAGCTTTTTTTTTTAAGTCCCAAAAATTGCTGTGAGTGGTCTCATACGCTAATTTAATTAAGTCGGCTGTGTAAATTGTTTAAACAAATTGTGCATGATGATTTTTATAAAGATGAATTTTTACCCTTTCACCTTATATGTCAATTTTTTTTTTTACTGAAGCACATCACAAGCCTTTTCCCATAGGACTGTGTATATGAGTGGGTGTGTATGATTGTGTGCTTGCGTACTTGAGCTACAGCAGAAGGATGGGCGTGTATGGTCAGTGAAACTACACCACCTTGACTACCATACAAACATTGTGTACTGGCTATAAATTATATAATACAGATAAGCTTTAAATAAGAATAAGAAACAAAACAAAAACAAAACAAATGAAGCAGCAAAGGTGCGAACACTCAGTGCTACTAAACATTACCTAGCTATTATAATAATATAATCTCCTTCAAAAAGAACAAAGCAATCTGTTAGCTATTTTAATGAGGCATCAATATAGCTCAAGCAATGAAAACAGTACATGGAAATGCTGTTTTCATAAGAGAAGCTAAACTAGCCAGAAACACTCACTGTTATAGTTTTTCAACGTGAATTCACTTCATTCAAATCCGTTGGTTAACTTCCCTGAGCATAAAGCAAACTACGCTGCGGGCTGCAAGAAATTATTTGCTTAAGTGATTATGATGTGACGCTAGGGAGCTGAAAGCTTCACGTTTCATCAACAATTAGCCCCAAATAAAAAAAAAAGTAGCACAATAAAAGGTCCTAAATCTTCTTTCTTAATAAGTTTATACCTAAATCAACGGTTAATAGTCAGTAATCTCCAAAATCAGAGCATGACAGATAGACTGACAGGGCAACTACTACTACTACCCTCTTGCACATGCACTCTTAGGGTTAACAAACAAACAAACAAAAACAACAACAACAACAACAACAACCACCAACCAACATTGTCTGTTGAAGTTTTTTTTAAGCAAATTAACTGTCTACCAGTCCCTAACTCACATCGTGACTTATAAGACCTGCAACTACCTCTATGAGGTCATAAGACTTACATTTGGTAATGGTCATCAATACTATACTGTATCATGCCAAGTTGCTTATGGCCTTAGTAGTTGTCATGGCTCCTATGACTTGTCCTAGTCTTATTCTATGAACTGCATGTTAAAAATGGCCATTTTTTCTTACCATCACTGCACACTGGTGGGACTAGCTAAAAATATTTGTACGCACATTTTATAGACACTCACATTTAAATTTGACGTAAGACGTACACATTTTATACATTCCCCCGGAATCCTGGGGAAAGATACCAAACAGATACGTTAGGGTAACCAGACCCTTCTGAGTGGAGCGATTAGGTAAAGGGTCTGGCCAGCGAGACTACATGAAACCATAACAAAGTAGAAAATATAATATATTGAGTTGTATGCAATGATTATCTCCCCTTCATTGTCCAGGAGCACACTAAAGGATGTTAGGGTGGCCATGGGAAAAAGCTATGAGTGAGGATAATTTTGGTGGAGCATGTTTTAGAATAATTCAGTAACTAGAAACCATTCCAACATGCACCAACACTTTCCCACAAAGAAATGAAAATTTTCAAGAGTACTATGGAACAAACAAACTGACGAGCCCTTGTCATAATACTAGTGGTGTGCTAGAGCACAAATGGCGAGCGAGCCTAAAGACTATACTATTTTTATATGAATGATTTTGACTTCTAACACTGAAGCTACTGATAAGGTCCAGTTTTTTAATTTAGCATACAGGGTAAAGGGATTTCAGTGCTACTGCTTGAATTGAAGGAAAAAAACAACAACAAAACAATACACGTTATTTAAAAGTTTTCTTTGTGATATTCTTTAGCTAAGTAGTGGTTGTAACACACAATGCTTTGACACAACTGGACATAGACCTACACAGACTTACCCTGCAGTAGTCTAGTGGACAATGTATTTTCAAGTAAATACTGTTGCGCACGGCTTATAACCTTGACAAAGAGCGCATTGACTTACCATCGCCACTAACTCGAATAGAAAAACTGCACCCGCAATAGAATTCATGCGGTGTACAATTCAATTTCTAGGTACTGATCGATAAACCAGAGGATTCTGTTTAGTGCAATTCGGGACGGGGTCGACCACATAACTAACACAAAAACGCGAGGGTCAAAGTACAAAATGACATACGTACGTCCAAACATATATACAAACAAATAAACAAACATCCCCGATTTTCAATTGTGTTACCCCTGTAAGTGTCTCGCTCGCTACGCTCGCTCGCCAATTATAGCTAAAACTACCACAAAATATCACTATCATAACTTAGAAAAAATTGTTCAGGAAACACAACTTCACCAGGAAAAAAAATGATCTGGGTGACCCCCTGCAGCTAAAATACTTAGAAACCCACAGACTGCTAGCCCTTCAAGTTCACCGTACCGTATTACGAATCAGTCGACTAGCGCGCAACAATAGTTTAGACGACCACTTCCAGTCGAGAGTTTTATTGGTAAAGCGTTTTTAACTTATTTAACCTGGCGATTCTTACCTACACATAACTGGAAAAGGGTTTTCCATGAGATAATGCAGTATCTTTGCGAGCTGCTGGGGAGGAAACAGCCTTATTTTAACGGTCCAGCGTCTAGCGTAGTCTGGCGTAGCCGACCCTTTACCTCTTCTATATTGGGGAATGGGGGAGGAAAGGGTCTGGGGACAGTAGTACTAATGACCAGTTCTAGCGCCAGATTCTGGCGCTAACCACTAATTTTAAAAGTTTACCGCAGAGGTTTACTGGCCTCCAGTAGCGCGCGTCTGTGGCAGTTTACCGCAGAGGTTTAATTACGGATAGCCGTTTGATTGCGAATTTTTCTGCAAACTTGAGAGGCTACAAAGGTATGGCTAGTGGAGACCGAGCTGAAGCTGTAAAAGTGGTGGCGGAAGGAGTAGCTAAGCGCTTGGGATACAGCGGCTTGAAGAGCTTACAGGAGGAAGTGGTAGTAAGCTTTGTTACAGGACATGACGTTTTTGCAATTCTTCCCACTGGCTATGGAAAGAGTTTATGCTACGTCTGCTTGCCAGAAGTTTTTTATTTACTGGACTCACCACCACTACCTTCCATCATCATAGTAGTGTCACCACTAACAGCAATCATTGAAGATCAAGTAAATATTGTTTTAATGTTATTAGAAGTTTGCTAATCAACTAGCTGATAACTGTACATATAGGTGCAGCTCTACTCGTCCAAGGGTGTAGCTACTGGTAGTGTCACAGGAGAGTCCAGTGCAGCTATGCTGGACAGTGTGTATAGAGCTGAGCATCAGCCGTTGTTTTTCACACCAGAGATGATTCTCCGGAAAAAGTGGCGGAAACTTTTGCAGAGAGATGACTATAGACAAAGAGTGAAGGGAATGATTATTGATGAAGCACATACTGTTAAGAAATGGTAAGTTGTTTACAATAGGTTTTTCTAAAAATGCAAGCCAGTTATACATTAAAACTATGCAAGAAGATGTATATTTTATGTTGGCTGTTGATAATTGCAGGGGAGAAACATTTAGACCAATCCTGACCCATATAGGTGAAGTCAGAAGTATTTTGCCTGAGTCTGTCAACCTTTTGGCCTTGACTGCTACAGCAACTACTACAGTTCGTACCAGCGTGTCTGAAATACTTGGCCTACAGAATCCTATGTGGAGTGGGGAGAAAAAGAATGAGTTGTTGAAGCATATGGGAGGGTAATTTTGAGCCACAGGTGGGTGTAGTCTGGCGTAGCCGACCCTTTACCTCTTCTATATTGGGGAATGGGGGAGGAAAGGGTCTGGGGACAGTAGTACTAATGACCAGTTCTAGCGCCAGATTCTGGCGCTAACCACTAATTTTAAAAGTTTACCGCAGAGGTTTACTGGCCTCCAGTAGCGCGCGTCTGTGGCAATGTGAAGCATCCGGCTTGCACCAATAAAGCTAAACAAAAATACTGATCCAAAAATGAAAGCATAAAATTATCACATAAATATGTGCGCATGCGTGGTTTAAAAGATGCTGAGCTATAGTTGTTGTTCTGCAAAATGGAAGAATCCCAAAGATGCTCCTTTGCAGTAGATGTAGTTGCCTGCATAGGCTGTGGGTTAAATCTTTCCAAACTACCCAAGGACAGAAGGAGGATGCATGGATCTCACTCAAGTGACAATTCTAGTGAGAGAGTGTTAGAAGTTTGGAGAGAACTTACTGAAAGCGTAGAGAAGCAAGAGGCAGTAATGTGTCGCCACTGCTTTAGAAAGTATGAGAAATTAGCTAAGCTTTTGTCTGAAGTAAGAATGAGCTTGGAAAATTTGAAGGAAGCTAACAGAAGTTCAATTTCTGATCATCCTGGTACACCGAGCAGAAAAAGAAGCAATGAAAGTAATGTCATGGCAGCACGAAAATATAGAGTGGAAGTTCAAACTATTGATTCAAGTTCACCTCCAGTAGCTGTAAGTAGTATTCATGACTATTATGAATTAGTTAATTGTAAGCGGTGTAATGGAGCCTAATTAGAGGCCATAACTTTAATATGCAGTAAATCACCTCTAATGAAAATGTGATCTTTGCTCCTATGGTGGGTCAAATTGACCCACAAAATACTGTGGTCAAATTTCATTTTTTTACCCTAGCTACCAATTGTGCAACCAAGGCAACAAAGCTGTCATTGAACAGGAAATTATTCTGAAGTCTTTGCTAGCTCTATAGCTCCTTCTATTGTGAAGTTATCACTTTAGAAAGTGGAGCCTTGACTTCTAGTATGGCAACTAAGGCTGTATTCACCGCTAAAGAAGTTCACCTGCTTCTAGATGAGAGTTTAGCTGAGCTAGAGCAAGAATGTCTCAGTGAGGATGAACAGCAAGACAGTGAAGATGATCAGATATTGAATTAGTAACTGTGTGTATGTGTACATGTGTGAGCATGTGTGTGTGTTGCATCTTGAACTTATCTATTATGTTCAGACAAAATAATCTTGATTCTGGAATCAAGACCAATCAGCAGTTCCATATAATGTTAGTGGAACAGCTAACCAAGTCTCTTTTATTAGCTAGAGCAAATCCAGAATCTGGTGGTGGGAGGAGGCACATGTGCATTGGTGTTTGTTTTGAGAAGTTTCACATCCTTGTAACCATTTTTTCATCATTTTATTATTCCTAATGTTTGATTTATTTCTTGGTTGGTGTAAATGATAAAGCTTTTTCAATTGGAACCAATGAAGTCAATAGTTTGTTCTGAATCACAATTTTTTTTTTTTTTATCTACCTCATTTTATGCCCAAGATACAACAAGAAGTATAGAGAAATGTTAGAGTGCAATAAAATTCGGATGTAATTAAAGTAGGTGTGGCCTTTTATAATAGTAGGTGTGGCCTGTTTAGACTATTAGAAACCTTCAATAGGGCAAGTGCAGCTTTACTTCAGAAGCATTTGTATTTACTTGCCTTTATTAGAGTCTTTATTAATATTTTAATGACCTTTGTACATATTTTTGTAAAATCAGCCTCCTGGTATTCAGTAGTCAATGAGTTAATTTGTGAACTTGTATTGTGATAATTTGAAAAAGCAAAAAATGTTTTTGATATTGGTAATCCGTATTTTAATCTCCTTGACTCACATAAAACCTGAATTAGCTGAGCGCAGAGTCGAACTCAGTGTGTATGTGCGTGTGTGTGTGTGGTGGTTGTGTGGTTGTGTCCCCGCCTTTCCCACTACCACACTTCATCTGGCTTTTTCTATTTTTTCAGCCTCCCACCAGCACATCACTTGCTATGAGGAAAGCTTGTGAGTTCCTAGCCGAGCTTTTTTGCACAGCTCACAGTGCCTGCTAGTGCAGGGTGGTATCAAAAGAATTTACTTTTTTAATTTGTGTGTGTAAATGTGTGTGTGTGTGTGTATGTGTGTGTGTGTGTGTGTGTGTGTGTGTGTGTGTGTGTGGTGTACTAGCCTTAGCGGGCTGATTTTACAGAAGCACTTCTGTTATCTATAAACATGGTGAATGAGTTAGTTACTTCAAAAGCGTGTTAATGTCTTAAATTCTGTTAAGCTTTTGACATGTCCAGCAAGTTTCCCACAGAGGTGCATAGCTAACCACTCCCCAATAGCTAACCACTTTCCATTACAAAGTCCTGCCTCTTGGCATTCATAGGTGTGGTGTGTGTATGTCTGTGTGTGTGCATGCTGTGTATGTGTGTGTGTGCATGCTGTGTATGTGTGTGTGCATGCTGTGTATGTGTGTGTGTGCATGCTGTGTATGTGTATGTGTGCATGCTGTGTATGTGTGTGTAGTTCCACCAATATGTGCACTAAATGGAGCAAAGAATATGAAATGTTATAAGTAGGTAATTAGTCCACATGGTGCAATTAGCTATGCTGATTAACATCCACATGGATGAGGAAAGAAAGTAAAGGTTGATGTATCTTATTACTTTACACGTATAAAATTATGACTAAAGCTGTTTGATTTTGTAGGTGGCTATTGGCAACAAATCAGGTATAAAGCAATATCAACTGCAAACACCGCACAGAAGACACATCAGCAAAGCAGCCGCAAGAGGGCATAAGAAAGGTGTTGCTGATCAGTGCTTTGCTGATCCCAGAATAAGGGAATACATTATGCAGAAAGTTGCACGTTTGATACATAGTGAGATGAAGATGTTGTGTTCAGTTGAAGTAAATTCAGTACTCCAGAGAGATTGTAATGCTATGAAGGAGTTCAAATGGAAAGTATTTATTTCAGAGATTGAATGCAATGCTCCACTGATGTATCAAATACTTATGGCATGTACAAAAACCAAGCAACCCCGGTCAAATCGGGTGGCAGCTATTGGTATGTGTTTTGCAATTTTGTTGAAATACAGGTATTGCCGAATGAATTTAGTTCACAAAATCATAGCATTGTTACTGTATGCAGGACATAGTGGCAAACAGGTAAGAAAAATGTTTTTATGATGATTCAAATTAATTATACTGTTCGGGTAGGTGTATGAGAGGTTGCAGAAATTAATATTCCTGTCAGTTTCTCACAAAACAACAATAAGGATGGTGAAGGACTTGGGAAAAGATTATGACAAGCCTGTCAGGGAATGGAGGGACTCACTGTTGCCATCTCTGCCTACTGATGTTGAAGCTGTAAGTGATGATAAAGTTTATACAAAGGAAGGGGACTAAAATAATATAGCTAGATAATTGGGAGAGATGCATAAGTCCCCCTTCCCCACTCCCTGGATATGACCTTGGCTGTAATTTTTAAAACCTTAATATTATCGTCAATATGTAGGAAACACAAGGAGAACAGGGAGAAGAATTTGACAGTGCAGCATTTTGCATCTTTGATTCTTCTGAATCGGGCACTGAATCAGACACTGAATCAGAGTCTGAGTCTGAAGAAGAAATGTCTGAGCAAGAAGAGAATGATATTAACACAGATGAAATGTTCTCTTCTAGTGATGAGAGCTGCACATCAGATGATTTTGCTCTTGATAACATGACTGAGGATTCTCTTGTATCTCAAGAATTGCAGATTGCAAGACCACCAGAAGTATTGGAAAGATCTCTTCTAATACAAAAAGAATACAGCAAGCCAGCATGGAACGGGTTTCGTTTGTGTGGGGACAATTTAGATAAAAATGTTCGAAGACGTCACATGCGTTCAGACAGACAGACTGAGTCGCTGCACTATTTCTACTCGTATGGTGTCCTAAACAGAATAGATTTTAGTGCTCTATCTGATGTTAGAATTGATAATTCATGTTTAGATGTTAGATCAGTTGCTAAGTCATTGTTGCCGACACCACATGACG
>WLWD01004088.1_pt1 | contig 42271 bp, 33 predicted proteins | sample 6712731 | NCBI WGS metagenome assembly WLWD01 (sample SAMN12718690, study PRJNA576275) | sponge metagenome | isolation source: marine sponge | host: Mycale hentscheli | place: New Zealand: South Island, Marlborough, Capsize Point | collected 2014-11-01 | reverse complement strand
AATAGCAACAACAAAAGCTGCCACACAACATGTGTCTCTGATGACGTGTCTCCTGTAAGATAATGCAAAAAAGTGTCTGGACAAGTGGTATCCCACACTAATGGTCTCCCAGCACTCCATGGCTCTAAAGTCATGCCATCCTGTTTTTTTATCATCATCTGGAGAGGCAAGGAGGTTCCAATCTGTAGGGAATTTTAGCTGCTGACAGGGTGATGCCAATTGAGTTCATAGTTTCATCATTATTATTAACTACACAGCTAAACGTTAACAGATTAGCTTTCTGTATTATATAAGGTTAAGTGCTTTACAAAAGATCAGTAACTATCGGATTGTTTTTTAAGCAACTGTAACTATAACAACAGTCCACGCCTTCTGAGGGCGCTTTGTATGGGGTCTCGCCCCCGCGCCACCTGTGCCGGCGAATTTGCTGGGGGGAGAAAGAGACTAGAGAAGAAGCGTATGCTAAAGGTTAGAGTTATTTCACGGAGAGTAAAACTGCGTGTACGCTAGCTCTTATGAGACTAGTGGCTGACTGTATGGAAATGTTTTTTTAGTTGCGTGGGTTACTTAGTTGTATCATTATAATAAGATATGGTGATTAGGTCACCAAATACTTTAACCTGAGCTTTCTTTTGGTGTTGGTAATGTAGCTAAGATTAGTATGTTTAATTTTCTAGTTGCATATAACTTAATATTTTCTACATGTATCCTGTGTATGGTCTCGTTTATAGTAGAACTAAGGATGCTAAATAACATAATCTAGTTTACATTTCTAACAGAGCTTTTTTTTTTTTTTTTTTTTAATGATCACGTACTGAATAGTGGGGGTAGTATTTTAGTTTTGCTTCTGTTCAGGGTTGTAAAGCCTGAATATGCCGCTACTTAGAAACTATGCTAAATAGATCAGTTCAGAATCGATATAGCTACTAATTATTTAACATTTATCCTTAAGTAGGAGGAAGAAGCAAGCAGAGTAGTATGAGAAATGAGTATGATACAGCAACTAGCTGAACAAAATACTGTGGATACAGAACATATGAGAGATGCAAGAATGGCCTTACAAAAAGGGTGTTGACATAGAGTCATTACAGATATGTGAGTTTGTGTGGGTAAATGTTATATGAACTAAGTAATTTAGGTAGGGTGGTGTTGCTTGAAATATTATGAAAGAGATGGTGGGTAGAGTGTTGTACAGGTGATAAGTGGCCAATTGGTGAATAAGGTGTGGAGGAGCCCAAACAGTTTTTGCCAAAGAACAAGATGTTCTTATTCTACCTTGAGTCTGCTACAAGTAAAGAAAGAAAAAGAAGAAAAACCTCTTGCAAGTTGCTGTAAGTATGGGAGCCTGTATTATAGACTTCTGGAATTTTTTTATTTTCAGATTTCGTATTACATAACTTGAAATGTTTACTTTATTACTGTTGCAAACCCTGGTATAATGTTTATTAAAAATTATTTAACTATATAGTTGACTGACATCAGGTGAAACTGTAAAGACTGCAGTAGTTTGAACAGGTGTTCATGCATTGATTATATATAGGGGTACAAATTTAACTTATGTAGTCTCATTTCTTATATTTTTCACAAGTTGTAACCACTCACCTTCTTTTTTATGCCTGAGATTGAATACCAAAGCCTCTGTAATGTAATTTTTCACATGTCTTTATTAGTGAAACAGATGTTTTATAGCTGGCTTGTTGGTGTACTATATTATGGTGTAAATTGAAACAAGTTTTTTTTTAATATGTTTATCTTTGATACAAATTGGCATCATCATCATTTTAAGTTATCTCTCTATCATACTCACTTGCCACTGTATATTAGCAGTTAGAAACCACAATCTCATTATGACTGAGAATAGGGCCACACAAACTACACAAACTACATTTCTTATTTCTCATCAACTATATTGGAAAATGTGACCAGGGAGGGAGGTCATTATTCATTATTTAATATAGTTGACTTCTATAAGAAAAAAATTGAATTGCATATAGCAAGTATGAGGTAGTAGTGGAGCAGTGGGTGTGACCTGCATAATAAATTTTGAAGCAGTGGCTGCATCACCCAGGCAGATGTTGTTGAGAAACAAGGTATTTAGTTGGTTTGGACTTAAAGTAAACAAACACTTATTCTATAAATTGAGGAGGCTGTTATACCATGTTATGTTTGATTTTTGGTTCACTAATTTTTTTTACACCTTCAAAAGAGACTGAGCTGATCTTTGCATTGGTTGCAGTGTGTACATGTGTTGCAAAGTTCAGTCTGAGCTTTATGTATGTGGTTGTGTGTGGTTAGACACACCTGGTGGTTTTGTACCTGGAAAACCTGAGCAGCTGTAATTGAGTTCAGTCAAGTTGCTGTAACTACATTTTCTCCACATACACACATTTCATTGAAGTGAGATGTGACAGGTGTACTCAGGTATGTGTATGGGATAAAATTTATTTGAGGCTATTTTGTATGCACAAATATGATCTGCAACCAGCATGACCCATAAAAGTTTAAATTTCAGTCTGCTATCAAAATGTATTTAATTACAATTATGATCTAAGGACATAGAACTCTGTGTGTGTGTGTGTGCGTGTTATGATGATGAGGATATTGCAGTATGCATGGGTTGTGTTGATCAGCCAATAATGATGGTTACTTCAAGTGTTAGTAAAGTTCCTTTTGTTGAAATTTGTGCTAGATAACCAAAGCAAAATTGAATTTTAGTAATTCAGATTTTTTAATATGCCAGGTGAACATTTTTTAAGCCTTTGCTGCAGGTTTATATACTATTCCAGTTAACCTCCAATTTGCATCAGATTGAACGCAATTGGAGCCAAGAAAAAAATTACAAGAGAAAAATATTGATAGTAACTATATTTAGTTATAATGCATTATCATTATATTGCTAGCCATGGTTGTATTACCTGTGTTTATCAAAACAAAAAATTGTTACTAGGGATTGTATAAACTAATTTTTCAGTTTTCCAAGTTTCAGAAATGATTTTGTAGTAGCTAGCTATAGTCTGTCCAAGTTGAGTTGGCCAGAAAAAACCTTGAATAACTTTTGAACGGAAGCAGCTACGTATCCGGAGTTGCACCATTAGAACGCTCGTGCCAAAGCAGTTAAAAATATTCCTCAGTATACTCCAAAACCAGAGAGAAATTGCCATTCCAAAACTCAAACAAAAGTCTATGGGAATAGAAAACAACAACAACAGGTTTCCCGCTCAAAACGTGCCCGCTTTTGTACAGCTCGATTGGTCACATGGACTGTCTTCATTTAAGAATTTTGTAAACAATGAGCGGTTTCTTCTCAGATTGCTGTGTTTCTAGCTTTGTATCATGATTAGCTTAGGTTGCGAGTGTGGAAACAGGATAGTCGGAGTGTCCTGTTGTCGCAGAGTACAGGACCACCTGATAGAATGTTGGTAAGATTATTTGTCTACCTGTTCAATAACAAATGCCGTATAGCCAATATTTTTCAGAGTGATATAGCTATCATTTAGCTAGCAACTTGTAATATAGCCACACTTAAGCTTTAAATTGTGTGCTTATCAAAACTGTGTTTATTCCAATTTATTTTTCTTCACTACTAGATGCCGTTTATTGTAAGGATTAGGAACAATTCAGGCTGCACTCCACCTTTAACTCATATCACAACTATATTTTGTATAATATGTGTACTACATAAATCTATCATCTCATAAATTTTCATATATGTTATAAATACATGAAACAATTGATAATTTTATTTAACAAGAAAGTCTAATAACTTTAGCTACAAGTTAACAGTGCTGTACTGCTGAATCCTGTGAATATCAAAATATTTCTTGGGACACAGTAGGTAGAGTTGACTGCTTTTAATCTTGTCTATTTAGAAGAATGCCTCACCAGTTTGTGTTTTTCATCTGCTGTACATTATCTGTGCATAAGAAACATAAATATAGTTGAAAACAGATGAGATGAGCTGTACAGCGCCCGAAAAACTCCACAAACCTCACTAAATTTCTTTCTTACAATAGTTACAGAATTAATGCGCACCTGTGCTACCGCCCTATTTTCACGGTAACGTTGACGTTTGTGCACTTAATTGACTTGGATTCACATGGCTAAATTGCTTCTTGTTAAGTACTAAATGCATTCCTCATTTACCGCACTTGCGGTCGTGCCAACTCAACTTGGACAGACTATAGTGTAGAGTAGCGATGAGGGTTCACACCTTTGGTACTTCATTCATGTATAAGGTTTGCTCATTTTATTTGTCACTATGCTCACTGTTAGTTGTTGAATGTTTACCATTTGTGATGTAGGGGTCTAATTCAGTGTAGATGCAAGCAATGGATGTCACATCTCATTCTGTTGTCATGTGCTTCTCCTATCGGGTAAGAAGCTACTTACTGGCTTTATGGATATGTATTTGTAGGGCAGGTCTTATGGGAGTAAAAGTTTTGGTGATGATGTTATTAGCTTGTGTAAGTGTTTTGGCATAGACTTTCTATTCATAACGTTTACTTTATATTTTGTCGTTGCATGTAAAAAGTGTAGAGATTTGTGTGTTTGTGTAGCATACACAAGTCATCAGTATGTTTATCAAGTTCTATAGAATATTTTATCCAATGACCAATTTAGTTTAAGCTTGTAAGATAGTTCTTTATCTTAATCTTGCTGACTGTCCAAATCTTAATCCTAATGTCATTTTTCCTACTAGTTGTCATATTGCAGTCCTGGCGATTGTCCTTAATCTTTACCTGCTAACTATCATCTGTTTTAAACCTACTCTTGTCCTATACCTTAATCCTGGTGATTGTCTTCTATTTCTTGGTTAGTAAAGTATGTGTGATCTCTAGGTTGGTAAAGATCTGTGATTTCTTGGTTGGTCAAGTATGTGTAATCTTTTGGTTGGTAAAGATGTGTGATCTCTAGGTTGGTAAAGATGTGTGATCTCTAGGTTGGTAAAGATGTGTGATCTCTTGGTTGGTAAAGATGTGTGATCTCTAGGTTGGTAAAGATGTGTGATCTCTAGGTTGGTTAAGATCTATGATCTCTTGATTGGTAAAGTATGTGTGATCTCTTCGTTGGTAAAGTATGTGTGATCTCTTGGTTGATACAGTATGTGTGATCTCTTTGTTGGTAAAGTATCTGTGATCTCTTGGTATTTAAAGATCTGTGATCTCTTGGTTGGTACAGTATGTGTGATCTCTTGGTTGGTAAAGTATGTGTGATTTCTTGGTTGGTAAAGAACTGATCTCTTGGTTGGTAAAGATCTGTGATCTCTTGGTAGGCAAAGTATGTGTGATCTCTTAGTTTGTAAGGTATTTGTGATCTCTTGATTGGTAAAGTATGTGTGATCTCTTAGTTTGTAAGGTATTTGTGATCTCTTGATTGGTAAAGTATGTGTGATCTCTTGGTATTTGAAGATCTGTGATCTCTTTGTTGGTAAAGTATCTGTGATCTCTTGGTGTGTAAAGATCTGTGATCTCTTGGTTGGTACAGTATGTGCAATCTCTTGGTTAGTTAAATATAAACGCTCTCTTGGTTGGTAAATCTGTGATTTCTTTGGTGGTAAAGATTTGTGATCTCTTGGTTTGTAAAGTATGTGTGATCTCTTGTTTGGTAAAGTATGTGCGATATCTTGGTAAAGATGTGAGATCTCTTGGTTGGTAGAGTATGTACGATCTATTGGTTGGTAAAGTATGTACGATAAAGATCTGTGATCTCTTGGTATGTAAAGATCTGTGATTTCTTGGTTAATAAAGATCTGCGATCTCTTGGTTGGTAAAGTATGTGCGATCTCTTGGTTGGTAAAGTATGTGCGATCTCTTGATTGGTAAAGTATGTGCGATCTCTTGATTGGTAAAGTATGTGCGATCTCTTGATTGGTAAAGTATGTGTGATCTCTTAATATGTAAAGATCTGTGATCTCTTGGTTGATAAAGATCTGCGATCTCTTGGTTGGTAAAGTATGTGTGATCTCTTGGTTTGTAAAGTATGTACGATCTCTTGGTTGGTAAAGATCTGTGATCTCTTGGTAGGCAAAGTATGTGTGATCTCTTAGTTTGTAAAGATCTGTGATCTCTTGGTTGGTAAAGTATGTGTGATCTCTTGATTTGTAAAGTATCTGTGATCTCTTGGTATGTAAATATCTGTGATCTCTTGGTATGTAAAGATCTGTGATTTCTTGGTTAATAAAGATCTGCGATCTCTTGGTTGGTAAAGTATGTGCGATCTCTTGGTTGGTAAAGTATGTGCGATCTCTTGATTGGTAAAGTATGTGCGATCTCTTGGTTGGTACAGTATGTGTAAAGTATCTGTGATCTCTTAATATGTAAAAATCTGTGATCTCTTGGTTGATAAAGTACTGTGAACTCTTGGTTGGTAAAGTATGTGTGATCTCTTGGTTGGTAAAGTATGTACGATCTCTTGGTTGGTAAAGATCTGTGATCTCTTGGTTGGTAAAGATCTGCGATCTCTTGGTTGGTAAAGTATGTGTGATCTCTTGGTTGGTAAAGTATGTACGATCTCTTGGTTGGTAAAGATCTGTGATCTCTTGGTTGGTAAAGATCTGTGATCTCTTGGTAGGCAAAGTATGTTCAGGGCCGGCGCCTATGGTGCGGCTGGTACGGCCATGGCCGTACCACTTTTTTGGTCTCGCCGTACTATTCTCCGAGTAGAAATTGAAAAGATGGAATAGGTTGGGTTACGGCACGTCATTGTGTTACCCCTGTAAGTGTCTCGCTCGCTACGTTCGCTCGCCAACTACAGATTCATTTTAAAGTAATTTTTTTGTTCACCACTTAGCTAATCGTAATTTTTCATAACACAATAATATGCAAATTTATTAATATAAATTTTTTTTCATTGCTATCTCTCGATTAAAAAAAAAAATTTTGTATTGTTTCTGTCAAACTCTGCAAGGCTTAACTATACTTAATTAACCCCATTCTCAAAGAGGTAATGTGTTTGATAGCAAGACAGCATGGATGCATACAGAATAATATAATGGTGACAAGTCCATATGAAAACCAAAATGTAATTGTGAATTTCCAACTCGCAGGTTTATCAGGAGCATGTTCACAAGTCTCAAAGTTCCTTCTGCTATAGTTCTTGAAGATTGGTTCCCTCAGCCAGATATTCTTAAAATGCTGAGACTCTGTGGATAGCTACATATTATTGTAAAAGTGTTATAAACTGTTAATTTAATGGTTAGAGCCGTACCACATTTCATTTGCTGGCTCCGGCTCTGTGTGTGATCTCTTGGTTGATAAAGATGTGTGATCTCTAGGTTGATAAAGATGTGTGATCTCTTGATTGTTAAAGTATGTGTGATCTCTTGGTTGGTAAATTATGTGCGATCTCTTGATTGGTAAAGTATGTGCGATCTCTTGGTTGGTACAGTATGTGTGATCTCTTGATTGGTAAAGATCTGTGATCTCTTGGTTGATAAAGTACTGCGATCTCTTGGTTGGTAAAGTATGTGTGATCTCTTGGTTGGTAAAGTATGTACGATCTCTTGGTTGGTAAAAATCTGTGATCTCTTGGTTGGTAAAGATCTGTGATCTCTTGGTATGTAAAGATCTGTGATCTCTTGGTATGTAAAGATCTGTGATTTCTTGGTTAATAAAGATCTGCGATCTCTTGGTTGGTAAAGTATGTGCGATCTCTTAGTTGGTAAAGTATGTGCGATCTCTTGGTTGGTACAGTATGTGTGATTTCTTGATTAGTAAAGATCTGTGATCTCTTGGTTGATAAAGTACTGCGATCTCTTGGTTGGTAAAAATCTGTGATCTCTTGGTTGGTAAAGATCTGTGATCTCTTGGTTGGTAAAGATCTGTGATCTCTTGGTAGGCAAAGTATGTGTGATCTTTTAGTTTGTAAAGATCTGTGATCTCTTGGTTGGTCAAGTATGTGTAATCTCTTGGTTGGTAAAGATGTGTGATCTCTAGGTTGGTAAAGATGTGTGATCTCTTGGTTGGTAAAGTACGTGTGATATCTAGGTTGGTAAAGATCTGTGATCTCTTGGTTGGTAAAGTATGTGTGATCTCTTGGTTGGTAAAGTATGTGCGATCTCTAGGTTGGTAATGATCTATGATCTCTTGATTGGTAAAGTATGTGTGATCTCTTGGTATGTAAAGATCTGTGATCTCTTGGTTAATAAAGATCTGCGATCTCTTGGTTGGTAAAGTATGTGTGATCTCTTGGTTGGTAAAGTATGTGCGATCTCTTGGTATGTAAAGATCTGTGATCTCTTGGTTAATAAAGATCTGCGATCTCTTGGTTGGTAAAGTATGTGTGATCTCTTGGTTGGTAAAGTATGTACGATCTCTTGGTTGGTAAAGTATGTACGATCTCTTGGTATTTGAAGATCTGTGATCTCTTTGTTGGTAAAGTATCTGTGATCTCTTGGTAGGCAAAGTATCTCTTGGTAGGCAAAGTATGTGTGATCTCTTAGTTTGTAAAGTATGTGTGATCTCTTGATTGGTAAAGTATGTCTGATCTCTTGGTATTTGAAGATCTGTGATCTCTTTGTTGGTAAAGTATCTGTGATCTCTTGGTATGTAAAGATCTGTGATCTCTTGGTTAATAAAGATCTGTGATCTCTTGGTTGGTAAAGTATGTGTGATCTCTTGGTTGGTAAAGTATGTGTGATCTCTTGGTATGTAAAGATCTGTGATCTCTTGGTTAATAATGATTTGCGATCTCTTGGTTGGTAAAGTATGTGTGATCTCTTGGTTGGTAAAGTATGTACGATCTCTTGGTTGGTAAAGTATGTACGATCTCTTGGTTGGTAAATATGTGTGATCTCTTTGTTGGTAAAGATCTGTGATCTCTTGGTAGGCAAAGTATGTGTGATCTCTTAGTTTGTAAAGTATGTGTGATCTCTTGGTATTTGAAGATCTGTGATCTCTTGGTATGTAAAGATCTGTGATCTCTTGGTTAATAAAGATCTGTGATCTCTTGGTTGGTAAAGTATGTGCAATCTCTTGGTTAGTTAAATATATACGCTCTCTTGGTTGGTAAATCTGTGATTTCTTTGGTGGTAAAGATTTGTAATCTCTTGGTTGGTAAAGTATGTGTGATCTCTTGGTTGGTAAAGTATGTGTGATCTCTTGGTTGGTAAAGTATGTGTGATCTCTTGGTTGGTAAAGTATGTGTGATCTCTTGGTTGGTAAAGTATGTGTGATCTCTTGGTTGGTAAAGTATGTGTGATCTCTTGATTGGTAAAGAATCTGTGATCTCTTGGTATGTAAAGATCTGTGATCTCTTGGTATGTAAAGATCTATGATCTCTTGATTGGTAAAGTATGTGTGATCTCTTGGTTGGTAAAGTATGTGCGATCTCTTGGTTGGTAAAGTATGTGTGATCTCTTGATTGGTAAAGAATCTGTGATCTCTTGGTATGTAAAGATCTGTGATCTCTTGGTATTTAAAGATCTGTGATCTCTTGGTTAATAAAGATCTGCAATCTCTTGGTTGGTAAAGTATGTGTGATCTCTTGGTTGGTAAAGTATCTGTGATCTCTTGGTATTTAAAGATCTGTGATCTCTTGGTTAATAAAGATCTGCAATCTCTTGGTTGGTAAATATCTGTGATATCTTGGTTGGTAAAGTTTGTGCAATCTCTTGGTTGGTAAAGATACTGAATAATGCATGAAAGTAAGTACTGTTAGCAAATAGTAAAGCTAATAGTCTTCTGTAGAAGTGTTTTGGAATGTTGTATGGGATGTAACTGTGTTAAAATTTTAAAAAAATGTTATAATTATTTACTTCATTTGTACATATAGAATTGCAAAGAGTGCACCTCTGACGAAATCACCAGGGCTACAAAATCAAACAGACTCTCCATCCCTGAGAATGGATCAACAAGTGCTCGGTGACTAAGCAGAAATGAACTATCCTCGACTGTTCCTAGCTACATTTGTCACAAAATGACAATCCATGTTCATAAAGCTGATTTTATTCATATTGTGTAGCGATTGTTTGAATATAATTTGTAATTTTAAAAAAAATTCCAACATTTTATGGAGTCAGAAATCAGATATTTTGAGTACATGAAAGTAAGATAACATGTGCAGTTTCCTGACATTGTCATGTATGTAGGAAATTTGATGTTCACTTCATGAAATGAGGAATACACATGGCATTTCTGTCTCTGACATGAATACAGGAAATTTGACATTTGATACATGAAATGAAGATGACATATGGTTTTTATTGCTTGTGACATGTATACAGGAAATGCATCTGAAATTTGGTAGATGAAATTTCAGGTACCTGAAATCGGTCCTGTCAGGTACCTGAAATTGTGCTCTATCATATACCACCATGTAGCAAGAAATGTACAGGAAATTCCGGGATTTCCTGCACTTTGACACAAGCAAACTGGATGGAATTTCCTTTGCCTTTCAAGCATCTATCATGCATGAGGAAACTCCACTTTTTTTGTAGTGCCAATTACTTCTATATGCTTAATTAACATATCAGAGAGTTTTAATCTGCTGCTGGCTACTGGACGTGATGCTACTATAATCATAGACTCGGGTAAACTGTTATGTGTTAATTGGTAGACTATGGAATCAGTTGCATCCCTCCTCCGATATTCATCTAGGCCATCCAGAACAACACACATACCTTCACCTAGTGTTTTCTTGCATTCTGTAGCTACCCTGCTGCTCATTTCAGAATCACAATAAATAAAGTTAAAAAGATCTGATAAACTTTTGTCACTTCCAACTACTTGTAGTAGTCTTAAGGGAACTAGAAAAACTAACTTTGCTCCCTTCAAAGTGCCTTCCTTGATGGCCCAGTCTCTGACTACCTTGTGAACTAGTGTGGTCTTGCCACTACCTGGACGTCCTTCTACTAACACAAGTGATCCACTCTGATACTGACCAAAGACTTTCTCATACTCTATTTTCTCTTTACTCTCTACAATGTCATCTATATTCCCTCGGATGGTGTAGGTATACTTGTTATTTTGCATTTGGGTTTGTTTAATCAAAACAAGGTTAGTAAATGTCTTGGTAATAACTGGAGGCCAGCTGTCTTTCGGTACTTCTCTGTGATGGGCATACTTCTTGAGTATATATTCTTTTTCTTGAGAGTATAAAATTTTCACTTTCGTTCCCTGACTCACAAGTTTCTCCTGTCCCCTCTCTACAGCACATGTGTACTGTCCCTCCATTCCCTGGTGTGCATGTTTGATGACCAGTATGTCTGTACATGTTCCACAGTAATCCTCGCCATCACTCAGACACTCGCTATCCTTCATCCACTGATAGGACACGCCCTCACTTATACTAGCACGCACCTCCAATAGTGTAGACTTTCCATCAGTTACCTCACAGTCACCTGACACATACTCTATCTTCAAACTCAACTTGGCACGCTTGCAGTGTGGCTTGGTATGTTCACTCTTAGAACTAATAGATATTTCATGTACTCCTACTAAAGGGCCTGTAAGACACTCATTCAAGTTGCTCACTGTAGGCTGGAGAGCATGCTCGTGGTTTCCCATCACCCACTCATATATCACTTCATTGAGTTTAAGAATGCTATTGCCTTTGCTTCCAGCATCTTTCATTACATTTCTAGGTAAACTTAATGCAATACCTATTTCATTCCATTTATATGCTACTGGAGCTAGCTTTTTCATTAAAGCAGGAATATCTTTAGCTGACAATATATCACAAGTTTGTGATGACCCAGTAAAGGACTTCAACAGAGTAAGCTTTTCACACAAAGAATGTAAGTTAAGTTCAGACAATACCTCAATAAATGTAGAGTATGCTTGATCCTCACTCTCCGTCTTTTCCACCGCACTGCGTAGAAGGTATCTTGCTTTGAGCTTGTTGGCTAGCCCGTCTTGGTCCAGGGATAAAAATATTCGGCCGACTTCCCTCGAAAGAACTTGATACTCGCATAGCTTCTGAGCTAGTTGGCTCCAAATTTCGGAGCTACAAATTTCATTGATTAATACTTTTTCCAGCTTAAGAGTGAGTGAACTAGAAGTTGGCCTGGGAGTAGCCATACTTTCCTATAAGTTAGATCGAGTAAACAACGCAATAAGCCCCTCCCCTTTGGAAATTATCGTCAATGGCAACAAGTTCCAGTCAAATAACACAAGTATTGATCGAGTGAACATTTTATCACGGGGAAGTAGTTAAGGATTTTTTTTCAAAAGGCAAAAGTCTTATGTTAAAAAAAAAGAGACGTAGCACTAAGAAGAAAAACAAAACAAAAAAACTCATAGTTATAGCCATACTCTGCTGATCAAAAGGACAAGCTCTCTCTCACACTATGATCAGTCAAATCACCTTGATTGTTCTTCTGACTTGCATTAATCTGATAGCTCAGTTCATCAAGACAAAAGGATTAGTTGGGCATGCACTGGGATGGGTGCAAGAGTATCATATTAGCCCCAGCCAAATATGGCTCCTGGAAACTCTGCTAACAATAACAGAACTATATGAATTTATTAGTAAGCTATAGATAACTGCTTGATTCAGTTTATCAACTTGCTACAGGTCAGAGATGGGGTCAAATACATGAGTAATTGTATTTAAGCTGTATTTCATTACATTTATGGAGTGTGGGTATTTGTATTTTAAGTTTTACAAATTGAAATACTTGTATTTGTATTTCAAATACTTGTTTTTTCCTATAAGGTAAAAAGTAGAAAATATAAGATTTCCTGAACATATTTCTATTGGACAGATTCATTCTATTGTCTAATTCTGGAAAGTACAGAATCAAGAATTGCTTGGTTCATGCTGGCATAATTATATTGTAAAAACTAAAACTCCACCTCCTATTGTGAAAAGCTGCTGTTAAATTAACTCAATGTAGCTATACGAATAAAGGGCACACTTGTGTCTCTAAGTTTCTTGGAAATGACAGAACATTTGAAGAACTAATGTTGCATGTGCAAGAGTTTAAAATATATGCCTGGAGTACAAGTGCAGACTTCAGTTGTACTTTCATTTTGATGATAAGTGTTGTTTAATTGTTGCTTTGAAAAACTCAACTTTGCCAGTGTGAAGGGAATTGTTGGGTTAGTACATTGTGGTAGTTATTCAAATCTTGCATCAACCCTTGTGGCAGCAATCTAATTTTGCTGTCATAACTAAGCACACTGAGTGGGAAAGACAGGAACTCTGCCAAACCCGCCCTGACCGTGACAAATACTCTACCTCAAATACAAGAAGGGAAGAAATGTCTGTGAAATCTCTGCACAGGAGACACTCTGTGGCAGTTATAGTCTAATCAGGGATTATACTGTGATAGCTTACCAATCCTACCTAGGTGAAGCACCTTTATCAGAATCACTAGCTATCTCCTACAAATATGCTTTTGTCAGTACTGGTTCATTCATAGCTAAATGGATAAACTTCATGATAAATCCTGGACTTCAGCATCATCTCGAAGCCCCACCCACAACAGGAAGTAAATTTTAAGGTAGCAAAATAGCTGTAAAGAATGGTACTATACTGTGAAGCTACCACTCAGTTTTGAGCTATATGGTTTTGGGCCATGTTTATAAATGATATGAGTACCTGTCATATTTGCAGAAAATATTTTTTTCCACCAGCTACACTTTAAACATGGAGTCATTAATTGGGTAAGTGTAATCTGTTCCATGCTTGTTTGGAAATAGACCGTGCATGTGTCGATGAGATAGGTGGCACAACTGCAAACACTGAATTTGCAAACATGAGAATCAATATCCATGTTTAGGTTTGGCCTCCAGAAGTAGCCATAAACTGGGCTTTTCATCCTGGAAACGACAACGTGAGGATCATTGTAAGGAAAGCAGTTGTGATTGATCTCAAAAATGGTTAATTGTGATCCCCACAAGACAGGAACACTGAGTCCCTACTGCTGTCTTAATAATTATGTGATTGAAACTTTCTATCCAACGTAATGTCCAGCCATCCTGACATTACAGATTTCTTGGCTCTTGCTGAAGATGATCATTTTGTCCAATCCTTCACACGTTAGCAGAAATGGGTGTAATGTTCAAGTAATATGGTGTTGCTCTGCTGTCCCACTAGAAAACCTTGACTGTTACACAATTATGCTGTATCACCAAAATCATAATATCAATTGTTAAAAAATTAATAATAAAAACTTCCTATCACAATTAAAACTTACCTCATTGTTAAAATAATTTTTATTATTTTTGTCCATCATTATCAAAAAACAAGGAATGAAAATATATAAGATTAAAGACTGGGCAATATAAAGTTGATACAAAAAAAATATGATATCAACTAAAAAAGGTATAAGGTAAGCATGACAAAAACACATGAAAGTATAAAACTTAATAATAATAATGTGTGTCAAATACACAGTTGAATTAACTATCAGTAATGATGCAATAAAACACTTTAGATAAAGCTGTTTTGATAATCATGTGAGAAATAACGTAACTAACTAATATAATATAACATGAACTATTCAGCCAAAAGAACTTGACTTTGAGAAGTACAATACTACCAAATTTGTGACAATTGCTGTTAGTTTAATATGAAAGTCTGACTGATGACAACAGTGTTTAGATTCGGTGAGCGTTAGTCATTCATGACCAATTAGCTAAACAGCATGGAAGCAGTCAACAATTATAGCATATGCCCAAATCTTTAAATATTTATCGTTATCACAATTAATTTTCGCAAGTTCTTCACAATATTGTGTGATGTTATTGAACATGAGATATAGATTGCAAAAATTCACTTTGTTATTGGCCCGTGCTCTCACTCCATCAGATCCAAGATTATTGTGTATTAAATCCATTATATAAATCCTGTCATAATTATTTCAGAATGTGTTATTTCAAACTCTGTAAATTCATATGCCTAATTACAGCATCTAATCTTGATCCTCCACGGACTCTATCAACCTGCATCGTGAGCCATGATTAGGGCCTTCCAGATTATTATGTTCAAAAATTTTATAACTGATATTCTTTTTTATTAAAAACAAATCCTATATATTAAAAAAAAACAAAAAAAAAACAAGTTATAAGCAAGAGGAACATTGTGTCAAATAGGGTTCAATAAGTTGTCCTTCAAAATTTCCATATAATATACAATGCTGTTCCCTAATTCTCATAAACTCTACCCATAATGTTCGGAATTCTACCAATAATACTTGAAATCCAACATAAAATTCTCAATGTTTTAAATAAAAGTACACAATAATGTTATTACTCGTGTCCATTAATTATTGGAGCATAGCTAATTGAAGTTTTGGTACTATCTTCCATAGCACAGGTTTGCTGTTCAGAAAAACAAACATTTCTAGCAATGAGAAAACTCACTCTGATACTGCAGAGGAAGGCTGTAGCTACTACCAGTATCAATTGGCAAGCAGCAGAAATATGCAATGCAACTCCCTCACTTCATTTGGTCCAAATGCTACAACTTCTGGTGCTGTCACCATCAGCTGCAAGTTCAATCTCAATTTCCCTTTACAAAGCTATCAGCATCACTTTCACACTTAGCCATTGCAGATGTGGTTGTGAGTTTTATCAAGCAGTTGATAAAAATTTGTCAACTACTGTACACCAACAACGTACCTGCATTATTCATATCAACAGCTCTGATAGCATGCACAGGTCTTAAATGTGTCATGATTGTGCTGATTGTTATATTTATCTCCTACTTCTCTCTGGTGCACACTTTTTAATCAGAAAAATTTTATGTGTCCTAAAATGCTAGATAAAAGCTCCAACACACATAAAATGTTCATAGTGCTTCAGTGTTCATAAAATGCGAAAAAATGCAAGAATAATTTATTGACCCCTAGTAACAAGTTATTCAGGTGCTCCACTACCATTGTATTAAATCATGGTTAAAGATTCAATGTATAATTTTCCAGCAAAACCTTGTGTCTCAGTAACTGTTTGAAAAATTGGTAAAAACATGTTCTGCTCTGCAGAATATGTTTGAATTAACATAAACATTTCAACACTTTTGATCAATATGGGAGGTCCTTTGCATTCCTTTTCCATCACACACTAGCTGGGTCTTGAGTGAAAGAAATATCTTCAGCTGCAGTAAATATAATATATATTTCAAGTGGTCGATTATGTGACAATTGAGGAATGTTACCAAGATCATTAAGACAATGTTATTAAGACCACTAAATGCTGGCTCACTATACTTTACTCAATAGACTAAAAGCATTGTGCAAACTTAAAACTAATAATGCTGCCTCTAAATTTTCACAAAATATCAGATGCTTGCTTCTCACTAATTGTCTTGGGGTGGTTTGTAATATATGATTAGTAAGATTGCCACACCTCCAGCAACTTAATTGTGCTATTGTGCTTACTCTTTTCTTAAATGCTTGTATATTATTCTAGAATTATTCCACTATGCTAAATAGCATCTATTATTTTAGAATAAATGCTGGTTTGATCTGGCAGGGCCTAGCTATGATTAGTGTTTTCTTTCCCACCAGTTCCTGTATTAGCTACCATATTCACTTCATCAGTGGCTGACTGATTTCAATTATGCTTCAAGAAATTAAATATTGTAGTGAAATCTTTATAGCTACCACCAACTCACTTCAATCGTATCCTTTAGTTACTGTGGCATGCAATCATAAACTATGTTTTCTATACTATTACTCACAGTAATACTGTTATAAGTAAAGTTAATGCTTCTGCATTTCTTGCTACACCAATATAAAACAGCCATACCTGTTCTAGTTTTTAGTTTCCATTTGTCTTAATTATCTTCTTCTGTCAAGTACATGGCAAACTGGCTATATAAACTGCTGCTAAATATTCTTGCAAAGTCAAATGAAGAAAATTGTATATCTTGTGCATCTTTTCTAAAGAATTAGGAAACTTTTTTATACTTTTCATTACAATTATCAGGAATTTCACACTTCTACCCATTAACCACAAACTTGTTAAAAAAAAATTTTTCTGAACAAAAAATATAAATGAAACAGAAACTATAAAAACAAACAAAAGCAGAATGATGACAGTGAATATAAAATTGATCAGTTATTATAGTTAGTATTTTATTCTTTACAAGAAAGTTCATGAAGCATTCCACAAGTGGATTTGTTTGTGCCATTGTGATGAAAGAGGATAGTACAGGTTGAAGGATCTATACAGTGATAGAGTGTGGAAACGCAGGAACTGGTGAAGAGAACTCATGGCTGATTATGCAGCTAGATGTGGAGTCCTTGCAATAAATGGGAAGTATTGGTTGGCTGAAGCAGTTACCAGCATTATAGGTGATATCTGGAAAATACACACAAGAATGCTGAATGCAGAAATTTAGAGAAACTACTGGTAAAATATAAAGAATCAGAATATTATAACTAAATAATTGAAAATGTGATCCTTGCAATTAATAACCATATACACAGTCATGAGTGATTAAAGAAACAGAGTATTATAACTATAAAAATTTAACTACAATCCTTAATTATTAATATGCATAAATTATATACAGTCATGAGTGACTGGTTTATTTCTTAAATACTTTTTTTACTGAATTTAAAGCATTACAGCTAGAATAAAAAACCTTATTGATAGAGTAAATGCAACATAGAAAGAATTCAACTAATGATATAATTAACTCTACCAAAAAATATTTATAAAATATCTAGTGTGAAATAAAGCACAACAATAATACTGCCAGTGGTGCAGCTACATACAACATTCTACAACAGATAAAATTAGGTTATTTCCTGTAGTCCTCATTATGCTTCCAACATTGTAAATTTCCCTAATCATATAAACCTTACCTCAGTTGTCATCAAGTGAGTAAAATTTGTAGAATCGTTGTCAAATCTTCTATGAAAATGCAAATAAACCTACTGCATTGATAATGAGGCAGAGAAGGCAGCACAGAAGTAATGGCAATAGAGCTGTTCTTCTGAGTTCATAGGTAGTGAAAATACACTAATGAGGTGGTCATGCAATATGTTCGGTGAAGTTCGACTAAAAGATAATTTGCAGACATTCAATAGGATACAAAATATTTCAATTTACTTGCAAAGTACGTTTCAGCTGGTAACTATAATTGTTAATAAATCAACTATTGCTCATCTAGTTCAGTATCTGAATTGCTAGAGTCTGAGTCACTGCTCACAAATGAAGCAGATTTATGTCTTAAATTGACCATTCTTAAATCACAATTCTGTCTGCATGCTTCCAGTTTTCTTATACATTCTGAACCAAGTTCATTGCCACTAAGATCCATGTATTTTATCTTGTTATTGGTAATAAGGTCAATTAGAGCTTCTCCTGCATAATATGAAGAAATGTCATTGAGTGAGAGATCAATATTGTCCATACTGCAATCCTTCAAGTTAGTCGATAATGCAATAATATCATCTGAATTAAGTTTATTACCACTAAGATTTATAACATTCATTGATTGGTTATTATTAATAAGCTCGGCAAGAACTGCTCCTGCTCCTGGACCAATATCATTACTTGATAAATCCATATGTTCAACGACAGAATTACTCAGACCTGCAGTTAGTGCCTTCATACCTTCTAAACAAAGGTTATTTCCATGAATGTCTATATATTTCAAAGAGCGACTACTAGAAAGGAGACTGGCCAAGGCTGACCCGGCCTCTGGGCCTATAATATTGTACGAAATATCCATCCATTTAACACAACAATTATATAAGCCTTTAGCAAGTGCAATAATACCTTCTGACCTGAGTTGATTATTGCCAAGTAAAACTTTTTGTATGCTGCAATTATTATTAATCAGTTGAGCTAGATATTGTCCTGCCTCTGGACCAATGCCATTATATGAGAGAGATAACTCTTCAAGGCTACAACTTGTTATGCTACTACATAGTACTCTGATTCCATCAGAAAAAAGATAATTGAAATCAAAATTAGCATATTGCAGAGACTGGTTGTTGGTGACAAATTTAGCAAGGGTTTCTGCTACCTCTGGAGCAATTTCAGAATTACATATCGTTAATCTCTGTAAGTTCAAGCATGCAATTCCAGCATATAGTGAACTAATGCTTGTAGAACTCAACCAAAATTAACATGAGAAATATCCAGTTCTACAAGTCCAGACATTAACTTTAGTCCTGAATAAAAACCACTTGCAATATTCTTAGACTGTAGAATAGTTAGGCAATGCAAACACGTATTCTGATTTAGATCCGTTATTTTGCAATCTCATTCAAGCACACAATCCACAAGTTGAATGTATGTAATTGTGGTATTGGTACACAGCATACACATAAATGATCTCACTTCTATAGGAACTGATTTCATTATTACTGCTTCAATAGATGTATTACATTGTAGTCCTTCCATTGCACTATGAAAGACTAGTGGATACCTGCACAATTCTTGTATCTCGTGATGTTCATATAGGCATAATATTTTTAATTTATTATTACACAGCAATATTTTGATTATAGAAGGATCCTTAGAAAAGTCACTCAGAGAAACTCTTAGAGTTTTAATTGTTGTATTGATTCTAAATCCCTCTACTAATGCTTCCATACCTTCACAACCTATATTAGTACTGCCAGATTTATCCATTGATTGTAAGCTCTTTTAGCAACTTTCCAATAATCAAATAGCTGGATGATACTAGACCACATTCACTTAATGATATTTCACATATACAGTGATGATTTAAACTGCTAATCAATTTGTGGATACAATGAGATTCTAAATCAAATTTATGAATAGTTACTTCTTCAATACAGCTCATGTCACACTTGGAACTAACAAAACTCACAAACTTAGAGGCACACAGCATGTCAAACATGCAATCTTTTATGGAAAACTTTCGAAGCACTGGTATGCACTTTGAAAAAACATACTCCATGGCAACAAAGTTCATGGGACTAACTGACATACCAAATAATTCGATTTCTGATGTTTTTAACACTATATTTAAAACTTCATCACAGACAGACTTTAACTATGATTCAAATGCACACTGATATAAGAATGTATTACTTTTTGCATTGAGCGCAATAGCTATTATAAGTATAGTTAATGTTTCTGTAATAGTTTTTTTCTAAGCTTTTTAGAGCACCAAAATAAAACAGCCATACCTGTCTTAGTTCTTTAAAGATTGCATACTTGTTAATTGTCAAGTACATGGCAAACTGGCTATATAAACTGCTGCTAAATATTCTTGCAAAGTCAAATGAAGAAAACTGTATATTTTGTTTAGCCCACACCTGTTACTAGCATGCTCGATATTGACAAACCCTAGAAAAAAAGAGTCGTCTGTTATTTCTGAAGGACAAGCAGATGACATTTCTGAATGATTTACAACTTGCTCTGATTTAATCGTCATTTTATATGCTAATTTACACAACTTCTTAAAGTACATTTTTTCATTACCTGGTATGTCATCAAATGATAGTATAAGAACTTCTTGTCTAGTTTGACGAAGAGTTCGTAAAATCAAGGATTTTGTAAATTTACACCTCCGACTCAGTGGTTGGAAATTTCCCTTTAAAGTCTTGGAACAAGTAACATATAATAGCTGCATGTACTGGAAGATAACACATGTGAAGTAAATTAGGATGCAAATCAAAATGAGATCATATTTTGGATACAATACTATTTGTTGAATTACTCATTTCAAAGGGGTAGTTGCTGATAAAATGAAATATTTGATCATAATTAAAACCAATTACTTCTATGAATTTAGTTAAAATGTTAGAGTCTGTTAATCTGCTACTGGCTACTGGATGTGATGCTACTATAATCATAGCCTTGGGTAGACTGTTTTAAGTGTTAATTGATAGACTACAGAATCGGTTGCATCCCTCCTCCGATATTCATCTAGGCCATCTAGAACGATACACATACCTTCACCCAGTCTTTTCTTGCATTCTGTAAATGAACTAGAAAAACTAACTTTGCTCCCTTCAAAGTGCCTTCCTTGACTGCCCAGTCTCTGACTACCTTGTAAGCTAGTGTGGTCTTGCCACTACCTGGACGTCCTTCTACTAACACAAGTGATCCACTCTGATACTGACCAAAGACCTTCTCATACTCTAATTTCTCTTTACTCTTTACAATGTCATCTATATTCCCTCGTATGGTGTAGGAATACTTGTTTGATTGCATTTGGGCTTGTTTAATCAAAACAAGGTTAGTATAAGTGTTGGTAATATTTAGAGGCCAGCTATCTTTTGGTACTTCTCTCTTGCAGGCATACAAGAGACTCTCTTTTTCTGGAGAATATACAATTTTCACTTTTGTTCGCTGACTCACAAGTTTCTCCTGTCCCCTATCTACAGCACATGTGTACTGTCCCTCCATTCCCTGGTGTGCATGCTTGATGACAAGTATGTCTGCACATGTTCCACAGTAATCCTCGCCATCACTCAGACTCTCGCTATCCTTCATCCACTGATAGGACACACCCTCACTTATACTAGCACGCACCTCCAATAGTGTAGACTTTCCATCAGTTACCTCACAGTCGCCTGAAGCATACTCTATCTTCAAACTCAACTTGGCACGCTTGCAGTGTGGCTTGGTATGTTCACTCTTAGAACTAATAGATATTTAATGTATCGTAAACATTACTCTGAGTTGGCTTTTTCTATTTTAATACTTTCATGAGACCATGCATGTCAATTACTCTCTTTCTAACAGATCATCTTCCTTCCTCCTTAAGAGGCGTGGCCTCCCACAAGATGCATTTTTATGTACAAGACAGTTTCACTGCATCTTGTTATTACAGAAGTAATTATAATTATGTAAAATTTGTGGCTCAGGCTTCCCTTTTAAAACTTTGGGGGGCTGTCTCTAACCCCACCCTCAGCCTTCTATGATGAGCTACAAGAATGTGTCAAGTTATAATCCGTGCTCAAATAAACAAAAACCCTCAACTTTACAAGTGATGGTTAACAAACAACATTGTTTAAAATTTTAACTTTATACAAAATTCAATGTTCTTGTGAAGCCATCTTAATGCTGCTACAAATAGGGTCATAATTGACTAATAAAATATTGATGAGAAAAATATTGACTGCCTGAGCAGGATAATAGCTAGGTAAAACCCACATTCCTTTATGCACCAACAAGTCTCAGTTTCTTTCCAAATTAAGCAGGAAAAAAATGTCTTGGTAACTTTCATCGCATTTAATACAAATTTCCTCTATTCTACCCATCACTGGTCTAGCTACCGGAACAAGTAGAAGTCTTCAGCAAACAAGAAACTATGTTTACATCACCTCATCTAATTATATTCATGATCCTTCAAAACCACTATACAATCTGTACCATGTCATTCCATAAAATATTTGCAATGTATGTTGTCTAGAGAAAATTAGTTCACCATAAGTTAAACCTAGCAAAAACAGACCGGGTTGTGGCTTGTTGATTACCATGAGATCTACCATACTGGCAAAGCCCCCCCCCCCCCCCCCCCCCCCTGGGTTGCTCGTCTCACACTAGCTGCAGGACGCACAAACTTGTTGAAGCTAGGAAATAGCTTGTGGTGACTCTGGTCCGATGACCCCGTACCAACCTCCAGCTCAGTTAACTACTTACTAAAAAGTAATAACATCAGCCAGAATATACAAAAAAAATATGGAGTAAAATTATGAAAATATGTAGCAAAATGATGAATTATAAAATTGATCAGTGAACTGATTGTATTAAGGTGGGTTAGTTGCTCTTCACTTAAGAAAGTTTATGAAGCATCCCAGATGTTCTGTAGCCTCGACTGACAGGTAGGAGCAGAACAAGAGTGAATAGCACAGGTGTCTCAGCTCTGGCCAGCTTCCTCCCTCCAAAATCACTTCACCAAAGAAATTCCACACACTCTCAAATCTGGTTGAACTTATTAAATATGTGGGAGATCTGAACTGAGAAGGAAGTGGTTGATAATGAGATCTGAACTGAGAAGGAAGTGGTTGATAATGATATAGTCTGTTCACAATCCTTTCATGCATTGTGAGGTAAAGGGTCTACATGTAAATGAATTAGGCAAGATGTACACAACTGGGAACATATAGCTTAATGTATGAATAGAATTAGAAAGAATGAAATAAGAGTGTGAATTACATAGTAGTGGTAAAGTGTATGCATCACAATATTCATCCACACTCTCCATGTAGATCGTCCAACCTGTACTTTATAACATCTTTCATCAGTGGCTGGTTGGCACAAATATATTCACTTCTGGTGTCATGGACCTTTCGATCCATACCATTCACTCATCCTGACAGAAGATCCAAATTGATGGAGTCCATGCATTACACGGAAGTTTGGGCTGATTCTGTATAGCTTGATTCGCTGAAGCACTTTACCAGCTTTATAGTTGATATCTGGAAATTACACAAAAGAATGCTGAACATTCTGAAATTTTCAGAGATACTAATGGTAAGATATAATTTTGCTATAACCAGAGTATTTATTATATAAGATAATCGAAACTGCAATGCCACAATCAATATGCATATATACAGATGTGAGTGCTTTGTTGATTTGATTTGCTCAATTCATATTGAATCTAGAATCCAAACCCTTATGGGATAGTGCTTATGAAAAGTAACATAGAAAGAGTTTTACAAATTATATTTAATCCCTACTAATTATAAAGAATCGTATTAAAGCACAACAATATACTCTCTTAATTTGAAAAAAAAAACAAAAAACAGTGATATAAAATAACCTTGCAACATTCTACAGTTCAGCTACTTAAACAATACACAATAGCTATTCCTAATTATGCTCCTATATTACCTGTACTTATGAGATTTTAACTGCCAAGTTAATAATACAACTTCCAATCACAAATAAAACTTACCTCAGTAGTCATCAAATGAGTAATTTGTAGAGTCGTTGATAAATCTTCTACGAAAAAGCAAAGAAACACACTACCAGCATTTAAAAATAAGAGCAGAGAAGGCAGCACAGATCGATGCAATAGTAATAGAGATGTTTGTCTTCTTGAGTTCCGTACATACAATATGATTGGTGGAGTTGACTAAAATACAATTTGCAGACATTCAGTGGATACATAATGTTTTGATTTAAGTACAAAGTCCATCAGAGCTGGCAACTGTAAATGTTAACTCAAATAGTTATTGCTCATCTACTTCAATAATGTCTGAATCGCTTGAGTCTGAGTCACTACTGACAAATGAATCTGATTCACTTTCTACACAGTCAATTATTAAATCACAATTCTGTCTGTACGTCAGCCAGATTCCGGAGGTATGCTGCCACCAGATATGCTTCCAGTTTTCTTATACATTCTGAACCAAGTGCATTGCCAATAAGATCCATGCATTTTATCTTGTTATTGGTAATAAGGTCAACTAGAGCTTCTTCTGCATCTGAAGAAATGTCATTGTGTGAGAGATTAATATTCTCCATACTGCAACCCTTCAAGTTAGTCGATAATGCAATAATATCATCTGAATTAAGTTGATTACAACTAAGATTTATAATATTCATTGATTGGTTATTATTAATAAGCTCGGCAAGAACTGCTCCTGCTCCTGGACCTATATTATTGTATGAAATATCCATCGATTTAACACAACAATTACATATGCCTTTAGTAAGTGCAACAATACCTTCTGAACCGAGTCGATTATACCTAAGTAAAACTTTTTGTATACTACAATTATTATTGATCAGATGAGCTAGATATTGTCCTGCCTCTGGGCCAATGTCATTAGATGAAAGATCTAACTCTTCAAGGCTACAACTTCTTATGCTACAACATAGTATTCTGATTCCATCAGAACCAAATCTATTGAATGCAAAAATAGCATATTGCAGAGACTGGTTGTTGGTGACAAGTTTAGCAAGGGATTCTGCTGCCTCTGGAGCTATTATAAAGTCATGTATCGTTAATCTCTGTAAATTCATGCACCCAATTCCAGCATATAGTGAACTGATGCTATCAGAACTCAATATATGGGAACCAAGATTTATACCGGAAATATACAGTTCTACAAGTCCACACATTAACTTTAGTCCTGTATAAAAACCACTTGTGATATTCTTAGATCGAATATGTAGGCTATGCAAACACGTATTCTGATTTAGATCCGAAATTTCGCAATCTCCCTTAAGCACACAATTGCCAAGTTCAATAGATGTAATTGTGGTATTGGTACACAGCATACACATAAACGGTCTCACTTCTATAGGAACTGATTTCATTACTACTGTTTCAATAGATGTGTTACATTGTAGCCCTTCCATTGCACTATGGCAGATTAGTTGATACCTGTACAAATCTTGTATCTCGTGATGTTCAAGTAGTTCTAAGTTTTTCAATTTATTATTACACAGTAATATTTTTAATATAGAAGGATCGTTAGAAAAGTCACTAGGAGAAACTCTGAGAGTTTTAATTGTTTTATTAATTCTAAATCCCTCTACTAATGCTTCCATACCATCAGAACCTACATTGTTATTGCCAGATATATCCAATGATTTTAATCTTTTACTGTCTTTTAACAAGTTTCCTAGAATCATAAAGCTGGATGATACTAGACCACATTCACTTAATGATATTTCACATATACAGTGATGATTTAAGCTGCAAATCAATTTGTGGATACATTGAGATTCTAAATCACATTCACAAATAGTTACTTCTTTAATACAGCTCATGTCACACTTGGAACAAACAAAACTCACAAACTTAGAGGCACACTGCATGTCAAATATGCAATCTTCTATGGAAAACGTTCGAAGCACTGGTAGGCTCTTTGAAAAAACATACTCCATGGCAACAAAGTCCATAGGACTGACTGACCTACAAAATAATACAATCTCTGATGTTTCTAGCACTGTGTTTAAAACTTCATCACAGACAGACTTTAACTGTGATTCAAACGCACACCGATATAAGAAGGTATCACTTTTTGCCTCGTCATCAATAGCTTTTATAAGTATAGTTAATGTTTCTGTAATTGCTGTTTGTGTGTTTTTTACAATACCAAAATAAAACAGCCATACTTGTGTTAGCTCTTCTAAGGTTGCATACTTTTTAATTAATTTTCTCTGCCCAGTGCATGGCAAATTGGCGATATAAACTGCTGCTAAATATTCTTGCAAAGTCAAATGAAGAAAACTGTATATCTTGTGTAACCCGCACCTGTTACTAGCACGCTCGATATTGACAAACCCTAGAATAAAAGAGTCAGCTGTAATTTCTGAAGGACAAGCAGATGAAATTTCAGAATGAGTTACAACTTGCTCTGATTTAATAGTCATTTCAAATGCTAATTTACACAACTTCTTAAAGTACATTTTTTCATTACCTGGTATGTCATCAAGTGATTGTATGAGAACTTCTTCTCTAGTTCGACGAAGAGTTCGCATAATCAAGGATTTCGTAAATTCAAAGTACACCTCCGACTCAGTGGTTGGAAAATTCCCTTTAAAGTCTTGGAACAAGTAACATATCATAGCTGCATGTACTGGAAGATAACACATGTGAAGTAAATTAGGATGCAAATCAAAATGAGATCTTATTTCGGATACAATACTATCTGTTGAAGTACTCATTTCAAAGGGATAGTTGCTGATAAAATGAAATATTTGATCATGATTAAAACCAATTACTTCTATGCGTTTAGTTAAAATGTCAGAGTCTGTTAATCTGCTGCTGGCTACTGGACGTGATGCTACTATAATCATAGCCTTGGGTAAACTGTTCTTATGTGTTAATTGGTAGACTACAGAATCAGTTGCATCCCTCCTCCGATATTCATCTAGGCCATCTAGAACTATACACATGCCTTCACCCAGTCTTTTCTTGTATTCTGTAGCAACCCTGCTGCTTATTTCAGAATCACAATAAATAAAGTCTAAAAGATCTGATAAACTATTGTCACTTCCAACTACTTGTAGCAGTCTTAAGGGAACTAGAAAAACTAACTTTGCTCCCTTCAAAGTGCCTTCCTTGACAGCCCAGTCTCTGACTACCTTGTGAACTAGTGTGGTCTTGCCACTACCTGGACGTCCTTCTACTAACACAAGTGATCCACTCTGATACTGACCAAAGACCTTCTCACACTCTATTTTCTCTTTACTCTCTACAATGTCATCTATATTCCCTCGGATGGTGTAGGAATACTTGTTTGTCTGCATTTGGGTTTGTTTAATAAGAACAAGTTCGGTAAAAATGTTGGTAATAACTGTAGGCCAGCTATCTTTCGGAACTTCTCTCTGGCAGGCATACTTCAACAAGAGACTTTCTTTTTCTTGAGAGTATATAATTTTCACTTTCGTTCCCTGACTCACAAGTTTCTCTTGTCCCCTCTCTACAGCACATGTGTACTGCCCCTCCATTCCCTGGTGTGCATGTTTGATGACCAGTATGTCTGTACATGTTCCACAGTAATCCTCGGCATCACTCAGACACTCGTCATCCTTCATCCACTGATAGGACACGCCCACATTTATACTAGCACGCACCTCCAATAATGTAGAATTTCTATCAGTTACCATACAGTCCCCAGACATATACTGTATCTTTAAACTCAACTTGCTACGCTTACAATCTGGTTGGGTTTGCTCACTGTTGGACCTAATACACACTTCAGGTAATCCTACTAAAGGGCCTGTAAGACACTTATTCAAGTTGCTCAGTGTAGGCTGAAGAGCATGCTCGTGGCTTCCTATGATCCAATTATCTATTACAAAATTGAGCTTAAGAATGCCTTTGCCTTTACTTTTGCAGTCCTCTATTACACTTCTAGGCAAGCCTAACGCATCACCTATTTCATTCCATTTAAAAGCTACATTAGCTAGCTTTGTTTTTAAAAAAGGAAGGTCTTTAGCTGACAATATGTCACAAGTTTGTGATGACCCAGTAGAGGACTTCAACAGAGTAAGCTTTTCACACAATGAATGTAAGTTAAGTTCAGACAATACCTCAATAAATGTAGAGTATACTTGGTCCTCACTCTCCATCTTTTCCAGCACACTGCGTAGAAGGTATCTTGCTTTGAGCTTGTTGGCTAGCCTGTCTTGTTCCAGGGATAAAAATATTCGGCCGACTTCCCTCGAAAGAACTTGATATTCGCATAGTTTCTGAGCTAGTTGGCTCCAAATTTCAGAGCAACAAATTTCATTTATTAATACTTTTTCCAGCTTAAGAGTGAGTGAACTAGAAGTTGCCCCGGGAGTAGCCATACTTTCCTATAAGTTAGATCGAGTAAACAAACGCAATAAGCCCCTCCCCCTCGCCGAAGTTGGAAATTATCGTCAATGGCAACCAGTACCAGAATAATACTTGATCGCGTGAATAAGTTAAGTGAAAAAAATAATCGAAGGAAAAAAAAGGTAAGTCTTATGCTTTCCCTGTTAAGACATAGCACTAAGAAGAAGAAAAAAGACAAAAAAAAAACTCATAGTTCTAGCATATCAAAAGGACAAGCTCTCTCTCTCTCACTATGATCGGTCAAATAACCTTGATTGTTCTTCTGACTTGCATTATTCTAAAAGCTCAGTTCATCAAGACAAAAGGATTAGTTGGGCATGCACTTGGATGGATGCAAAAATATTGTGTGAGTCCCAACTAAATCAGGCACCTAGAATCTCTGCTAACAAAAAAAGAGCTATATGAATATTTAGTAAGCTATAGATAACTGCTTGATTCAGTTTATCAACTTTGTTATAGGTCAGAGATGGGGTCAAATACTAGTCTGGCGTTGCCGACCCTTTACCCTCTATTAATACGGAAGGGGGGAGGGAAATATGGCAAGCGATGCGTAACAAAATTCCGCCACACATAATTCAACAATATTTGCCAATTCAAATGTACTTGCGACCTTCCGCAGTACTTTCCGAACTCGCATGTACTTCCCAACTCGCATGTACTTCCCAACTCGCATGTACTTCCCAACTCGCATGTACTTCCCAGCTCGCATGTACTTACCAACTCGCATGTACTTCCCAACTCGCATGTACTTACCAACTCGTATCTACTTACCAACTCGCATGTACTTACCAACTCGCATGTACTTCCCAACTCGCATGTACTTTCCAACTCGCAGGTTCTTCCACTAGAATGTACTTCCCCAGCCTCATATGTACTTCCTAACTCAATGTACTTCCCAGTCTCACACTTACTTTCAAACCTCCATGTACTTTTCGAATTCGGATACGCTTACATTACGGCAGTTAACGATTAAATTTATTTGACCCTCGACCTTCAAGCGACCTCGTGTGTGGTGAGCTTAAAATGGCGTCTGAGAAAAGAGAGATTTTGTGTGCATTTGAGGGACGGAGGAGAGTGGTGTCATTTATTGGTAACGATGATGTACAAAAAGAAAATGAGGAACTCCTTAAGGCTGCTAAGACAGCCTTTTCAGATCTTCTGTCTAAGGACTCTGGTAGTAATTATTATTTGCAGGTGAAGACTGTCAATGAAGGAGTGCTTAAATATAATCTTATTCATATAATGTATATTATTTGCAGGTTGAGAACAAGAAGCATGGACTAATTGATCTGTATAATGTGCGTGTTTTTGAGGATGACAAATTGTTTTTATGTTGCTCAAATCCAGATAAAAAGGTAGGTGATATTTATATATTTTGTAGGCAGTTGATTTCGCTAGCTATTTTGTTAATTTGGTTAAAATTACAGGAATTTTGATTGGATAGGAGGCTTGGGGGTATAGGAAAAAGAGTGTAGAAAGGGTCCATGTATGTGACTGCATGTATGTAATAATTGCACACAATGTGGGGAGCATAATTTTACACAAATAGATTCAACATATTTGAAGATTGATTCCTTTTTAAAAACACCATGTGAACTGTTTCCAATATATACAATCACTCCATCCTGCAAGCATTAAAGATTCATGGCATTGAGATTGTGGGCTTCAAAGGCATCACTATGGCGTGCCTGCACTGGTTTTTTCGTATCACAATCGTATCACAATTATAAGTGTTGAGCACAAACTAAATAATCTATTGTCAACATAATGGGAAGAAGGAGATATGGCCGTCAGTCTTCGCAGGTGTAAGTAGATGGTTGCTACATACAGAGTTCCCTTGTGTGTTTTAATTAAGAAAACAATGGACATGTCTATTTACAATATTAACTGTAATGCTTTTTAGTGATAAAAGGAGTGAGCTGTAGTTCTTTGTGTGTCAGTGTTCATACTAGTCAGATGTGTGTTTTTACTAGAATTAGATGTGTATGTTCTTATAAGTAATAGGTGTGTGTGTTCGTACTAATATATTATGTGTGTTCGTACTTGTATTAGATGTGTGTTCTTATTGTAATAGGTATGTGTATTCATACTGGTATTAGATGTGTGTTCTTATTGTAATAGGTATGTGTGTTCATACTAGTATTAGATGTGTGTTCATATTAGTACTAGATGTGTGTGTGTGGGACTTATCACTTAAAATCATTGTCACCTGGGTTTTGTTACTAAGTTATCTCCTCATCAACAATAACCTTTTTACTGTTGTATTGTATTGCAATATATATAATATATATATAAAATAATTATATGCATAATATATATATATATATTTCAGATAAGTCAATCAAGTGGAAAGGCCAAGAATTTGTGCAAAAAATTAGGGAAACCCACAGAGGCCAATGCAAAAGTACTAGCCAGCCTTTTTCCAGCGCAAGCGTCAATGAGAATCAAGCGACCTTTGAGGAAGTTTGATCCAGAGGACGAATGCATTGCTAGTGATTTTCATCGCCGTAAGAAATCAGCAACACCTGGAAAAGTACGGTCTAAGAAACTGAAAGTAGTAATGCTGGATGTCATTCTACCTATTATACCAAAAGGTTCACGGCGCCAGAGTTTGATGAAATGTAATAGGATTTTGGAGATATCTTTTCTCAGAAGCATGATGCCAGAGGAAGTTAATACGTTGATCTGTGATAATTTTAAACATTTGGGAAATGTGGAACACTTCAAATTTTTGCATGCACAGCAAGATCATACTCTGCAAGTGTCTGAGGTTCAGCAATTAGATGGTGCAGCTGTCATTAGGCTTGCTGGTAGTGGCTGTTTATACTTAATTCAGGAGAAACCCATAGACGAAGTGTCTGTTGATCAGCCTTCAACAAGTTCTAGTGTTGCCAGTAACCATCCAGGGAAAAGTCAAATACTACTAGATAAAGCTGAAAAAGTGCTTCTAAAGTTGCAGGTATGGTGCTTATACATAGTTGAGTTTTAGTGTACATTTTTTATGTTCTTATCAGAGTTGGTGTCAACTTCATTGCAATTACAACTAAATGCATTTCTCATGGTTTATTATATTTTTGAGGTTACACTTTGTTGTGAAGTCTGTAGCTTTAGTGTTCTTGTTGTGATTGTTCATCACCCTCCATATTCTAAATAATCATAGTTAATTGTGAAGTAGGCTAAACACTATACCCATTTATCATAAGAAAAGTAGTGACAAGAGTAAGCTGAAATACTTGTGTAGGTTGATTAGGCTCATATAGCTTTGTTCTTGGTTGATTGCTCAATGATTTTCACTTGCTGAAACATTGGTAGATACATACTCCATTCAGCTTGTTACACTAGTAAGTGACTATATAGTACAGTATATTCTATTATTGTGTACTGAACTGTGTCCAATAACTGTTGCGCAATGGGAAATGCATTGAGAAGCAAGTTTTTGCTTACGGCAACACTTACCCATATCACCTGTGTTATTTAGGGTTATTATGTCCCCTCCCTCCCCACAGGTTTGGCCATATTAACATTCGTGCCTGATGTGTCACTCATAATAAATACTAAGCTTACGACTCTAGATACTTTTCTGTATCGAATAGTATGTATCATGATGTGTTTAGTTGTATATGGTAATAGATCATGTATTTTGTGTTCCATCTATAGTAAAATTGTATTTTTCTTTCTTTTATGACTGTTTGCTATCTGGGCTGGTTGCTCATCACATACTGAACTGTTTTTAGCATACCATTGCTTATGCTTATTAATAAGTAGTTATATGTAGGATCCTGTTGAAGAGCTTGGAGATTCATCAGATTATCCAGTATTCCTATCAAGTGACTCAGACATTATGGTAACACCATTAAATGAATGTGTGGTGTGTTATATTACATTTTATACCTGGATATAGGATGATGACAAAAATGATAAACGTGATCTTATTCGATGGAGGCAAATTAGAGAGAATCAAGATAATGATTATCAAGAGTCCTTAAAAGTTGACAGTGCGAAGGTTAATAAGAAAGTTAACTTTTTAGATAGCATATCTATATCTATTTCTGTTATTTAGGAACAAGAAAAGCTCAAACTATCAGAATGCCAGTATGAAGAGAATGAGCAGCAAATGAGATGGCAACAGGTCAGCACAGTTAATGTTGTAATATAAGAGTCACCTAATTTTCTTTGTTTAATGCAGAGTTTGGAAGAATTACAATCTTATATGAAAGCCAAATTTAACAGCATTTGTCTTCCAGAAGCGGATGTGAAGATAGCATTTAGACTCCCACAAGGCACAAAAATTGACTATTGTTTTATTGGCCATGGCACTGTGAAGGTAAGTACAAATATACACACACACACACAAACATACAACAATGATAATATGATGTTATTTGGTGTGAAGGAGAGAAAAAAAGATCTTTTCCCTAGCCAAAATCACACTCTCAACTACTTGGTTCTTTTTTAAACCCTCAGGGATAATGGTCATTCTTTTGTCTGTCTCTATACTTTCATATCTTGAATACAGCTGACATTTTAACCTTCAGTATTACGGTTAATCAACGTGAAGGGTTACTAATACTGTTTCTTGCAAGATTGTTTCTTGCTCACTAAGTATGGTCTGATAAAGTAACTTATTCAGTAATTTTTCCTACCCCACAGAAAATTTGAATCTATTTTTATAAGCTATAAAAAAAATTTTTTTTTTTAATAATGGACTTTATAAGCTCCAAACTTTTCATTTTTTTTTTTGCAGGATATGTATCAGTATGTCTTGAGTAAGGAGGTCACCCCTCCTTTTTCTTTATGTATGCCTCATCTACGCTTAGAGTTGGTTTGTAATGATGACAGTATAATTCCATTCAAGGATCATCTCATTATTGTTAAGCTTGAAAGCCCCTGCTACGATCAGTCAGTTCTGGATATGTTTGCTGAATTTAAGGTGAGCTTGATTTAATTCACAATTAGTATTTTATTCACACAATACCTGTAGGAGGTGGATTCTGAAAGTGATTTTGTTGTTGAGAGTGGTACTTCTGAACGCAGCTGTGCAGGTATAGTGAAACAGACTTAAGTATTGATGAATGAATTAACTTTTTTTTTATCAATTTAGGTGATTCTGAGCGACTTTCTTTTGTGCAGTCAGCTGGGTTTATGTTAGGTCCTACTCGAATTGTAGATCGAAATAACATATATGAAGATGTTATAGATATGTATAGTGAAGGTGAAATTGTTGGTGAATACCCTTTGGTGATCAAGTATAAGGGAGAACAAGCAGTCGATCAAGGAGGAGTGCAAAGGGATATGTTTTCAGCTTTCTGGGCTGAAGTTTATTCTAAGTTATTTGAGGGTTGTAAGACACTTACACCACTCATTCAACCAGGCATCGATATGACGGCTTTCCCCATAATTGGCAGAGTTCTTTCACATGGGTTCTTAGCATGTGGCTTTTTTCCGGTATCTATTGCACTACCATCATTGATTTCCATGGTTCTTGGTCCCACTGTGCCTATTCCTGTTAGTGTATTAATGGAATCTTTTACCGATTACATTAGTGATTTTGAAAGGAATACACTGAACAGTGCTCTGAAGAGTAACGAACCCCTCTCAGCAGATTTACATACTAATCTAATAAGCATACTGTCAAGGTTTGGATGCAGAGAAATGCCAACAAGAGCAAATCTACCAAATCTCATAGAACAAATTGCTTTGTATGAATTCTGTGCAAAACCTTCTGCAGTTTTGATGCTGATTCACTCTGGAATTCCAGTGACTCACAAGCCTTTTTGGGAGACAAGAAGTGCCTCAGATATTCATTCATTATTTTATAGAATGACTGTGACGTCTGCTAAAGTAATTGCAATGCTAGAGTTTGAGGATGCCACAAACGAACTAGAATTGCGTGTGTGCAGCTACTTGACCACAATGATAGGAAATCTTGGAGTTCGTGAATTAATTTTGTTCTTGAGATTTGTGACTGGAGCTAGTGCGTGTATTGTCCCTAAAATTAAGGTTGAATTTAATGCATTGAGTGGACTTGGTCGTCGTCCAATGGCTCATACATGCAGTAGCACTTTAGAATTACCTACTGCTTATAAAAATTATGAAGACTTTTATGACGATTTCAAGGCAATATTCGACGTCACCAAAGAAACTTATTCGTGGCGAATGGATGCTCTTTGAAACTTCATTTTTTTGACTGTTTTGTTTTGGTAATAGCACAACTTTTTTTTGTTGTTGTTTTCAAATGTATGAAATCCAAGAATCACATGTAAACATTTTTTCTTAAATACAGCTTTCAGTTTTTATAGCTAAATTTAGCTGTAGTTAATATTTTAGTGAGGTGTAGTCAAAGGTGTTGTGGTTTAAAATATACACGATTTTACACAAAACCTAACAAAATTTGATAACTATAAGATCAATAAGTTATATAACAGTTCAAGATTTAATTTTTAATAGAAAAAAGTGCTCATAGCCAGCTACATATACATTGTAAGTTAAATCAAATAGGGGTAAGGTGTGAAATATATTGAAGTGTTTGTTCATAGAGATCTATTCCGTAATTATCTGTAACACCTTGTGGGTCAATGTGCTGTTCCAACAGTGCCATGTCTGCTGCTGAAAAATTCAAATTGGATCTAGGAATAGATATTCCATCAGATAGGACAACAGGACCATCTAGATCAATACCATATCTTTCATCAACTGTGTTGAAAAAATCCAATGCTGGTATATGAGAGTTTTGTAAGAGAAGACATCCAGCAGTGAATAGTTGCTGAGGTGATTTATGTCCTGCTGTGCGAATAGGATGATTATTCCAACTCCTGACAAATTCTTCAAGACTATGGTTAATTCTTGGCACAAAAACGTAGTGTAATGCCCACAAATGTAATTCATTTAGTGGGTCAAGAAGGTCATGATGCTCCAAGTAATAAAATAGCTTATAGAATAAAACTGTAACACTTTTATGCATGTCCCTCCAGAGGCGCTCTATTCGCTGGTTGTGCACACTGCTGCCAGTTATCATGCTGCGCCGGTCAGCACCTCGACTTTCAATCATATGCTGAGCAACTAATATATTCTCACCGCCTTCGTCAGATCGAACACGTGATGGCAACTGGTGCTTTTCAACCGCTGACAAAAACAGCTGGTATACTGTTCGTGCCCGATTGTTTGTGGAAGAGTGGAGATAAACAATCAAACGGCTGTAGCCATCAATAGCACCATGCGTGACGATCCTCCATCTGATTAGTTTGTGGTGCGAGTCTGCAATGATTTAGATCATAAATATAATACATATATTAATTGGGTAGCTGTTTAAATTTGATCATATATATGAACCTTTTGCTTTTAAAATAATGCTTTTGTTTTGTTATGTCACTCTACAAAAAGAAACATTAATTGTTTGCCTCTCTTGAGTAAAACAGCAAACTAGTTTTAACCAGTCTCCCACATTTTCAAGTTGTAGCCACACCCCTATGTTAGCATTGGTAAGATTGTTTAAAAAAAATTGGTTTTCAATATTTTGAGGTAGAAGCTCAAAAACGTAGAAACCGAAGAAAAAAAGTAGTGTATCACAGATCATAAATGATTAGGAATAATAAAGAACAGTTAAGCTCTCAAATGCTGAGCATATCAAGGGTTTTCCTCATTTAACTCTCTAAAACCGACAAGCATTGTTTTCACCTGTCACTCTATATCTATTCTTATGCAATGCTAGTGAAGTCTTAACATGATTTAGCTGACACCATCAATCTTATATTTTGACTTACATTAATCATTAGCTAAATTGTGTTTGGACAAATGAGACCCAATGTGAAATTAGATTGTTTTAAACATTGTGATTCAGCAATTGCCTTACCATCTTGATCCCTACAATTCACACAAGACTACGAAAATATAACTGCGCAAATTTACTATGGCTTGACCAGCAGTACATATCTATACCTGGATATTTAAGGCCCGCCCACAACCTTACAACTTTCTGGTTTAGGAATTAATAGCTCAATTTTAAGCCTCACGTGAGCATTGCTATGTGTGAGCACCCTTCTTGCTTGTTGAAATTGGCAAGATATAATTGTAAGATTTACCACATACCTATATGCCAGAGAGAGTTGGGGCCAGGCACCGAATATGGTCTTCTTCTTGTTGCACCTCTAGGCCATCTATGAGCTGAACTAAGTGGGTCAGCACTACGCAACATAAAGCGAACACGGTCTCGGGTTATCTTTAATCCTCTTGCTCGTAGGCTACCACATATCATGCTCACACCAGAATACGGAGTATCTTGTTGGATAAGTTTGATCATTGATATCAATTCTTGGTCACTATATATAGTCATTCTACTCACTCCCAATAAAATGGCAATTTCATTCCATTTAAAGGAGAGGGAACAAAGATATTCAAGCTGTTGTTTACTGATGTTAAAACGAGGCCTTCCAGACCCTGTCACAGAGATTGATGGTGCTGACTGATATGCTGTACATGGCCTTTCAGTAAATGAGTCAAGAATTTCTTCATATTCTTCCCACTTCTTACATATTATCTTCAAGCAGTCGGTTAAATCCGTCAAAGATTCACTATAATTTTCTAAATGTAGCACACCTCTCATGTTTTCCAACAATTCAGAACACACAGATATTGAATATTGCAACCTTTCAATAATATATTCAGTAAAAGTTAGATTGCCTACACCATACTGCCTTTCTGCTTCCTCAATTAACTGATTAATTTCACCGAAGAAAGCGGCGTACCTGGTGTCCACGTTTTCCATTTGCACGGACTTAGTCACTCATGTCTTCACAGATTCACGTTCAAAGGTCACTGCGTATGATACAGCAAAATATGTGCGCATAAATATCTCTGAACTCTGAATGTGTAAAGCTAGGAAGTAGTTGAAAGTACATACTAGTTGAGAAGTACATGCGAGTTAGGAAGATGCTAACATGCGAGTTGAGAAAAGTACGTGCGAATTGGGAAGTACATGCGAGTTGGTAAGTACATGCGAGTTGGTAAGTACATGCGAGTTGGTAAGTACATGCGAGTTGGGAAGTACATGCGAGTTGGGAAGTACATGCGAGTTGGTAAGTACATGCGAGTTGGGAAGTACATGCGAGTTGGGAAGTACATGCGAGTTGGGAAGTACATGCGAGTTGGGAAGTACATGCGAGTTGGGAAGTACATGCGAGTTGGGAAGTACATGCGAGTTGGGAAGTACATGCGAGTTGGGAAGTACATGCGAGTTGGTAAGTACTTCGAAGGTCGCAGTACTTTGAAATTGGCAAATATTGTTGAATTATGTTGGCGGAATTTGTTACGCAATCGCTGCCCATAGGGAAAGAGTCTGGTAACAGTAGTACAGTATATCATAGACTTGTTCGAGCCGCCAGTATAGTGGCGGCGGTTAATTACCTTAGAATCCCTCGTGGGTGGATAAATGACGTCATTTTGTGCAACGTAAGCACACTGCCCATGGTGGAAGAAGAAGGAGTATAGAATGGAGTCTAATGCCGAACTGAAAGCGCTAGCATCATGTTCAGCTGGAAAGTTGGGGTACAGGAAGTTGAAGGAACATCAATTGCAAGTGATCTTGCTTTTGTGGAAGGGAATGATGTTTTTGGAGTCCTTCCAACTGGCTATGGAAAAAGCTTATGTTATGCTATTCTTCCTGACCTGCTGGACTCACTGCTACAGCCAGCTGAACCTCCAATAGTAGTGGTGGTAACTCCTCTGACGGCTATTATGGATGACCAAGTACGTTTATAACAATTTCATGAATGTATTGAGCAAAGTATTTACTTCTAGCTAGATCTAGCAATTAGGTCTATTTGAAAGTAATTCCATTTCACAGGTGAAAGGGCTTTCATCCAAAGGACTCCATACTGCCGCAATTCATGGAAATGCTACTGAGGAAACAAAAGAGGGAGTAAAAAAAGGAGCTTTTGTCCTAGTTTTTTTTACTGCAGAGTTGCTACTTGAAAGCAAAAGATGGAGGCGTTTATTGCAAACCGACCTGTATGTCAGGAGACTCAAAGCTTTTATTGTTGATGAAGCACACTGTGTGAAGAAATGGTAAGTTTTTTGTTTTTTTTAATACAAAATGAGTTACTGGATTTTTTTATTACACTTATAGGGGAGAAACATTTCGAAGTTGTCTTCTTCGAATAGGAGAGATTCGGAGTATTATTCCTGAAGGAGTACATATTATGGCTCTTACTGCAACAGCAACTAATACGTTAATGTTAAGTGTGGCTAGGATATTGGGAATGCGCACACCAATTACAGTTGCTATGTCACCAAATAAGCCTAATTTAATGTATTCTGTGTCATCATTTTCTACAATACCAGAAACATTTAAACCTATTTTGTCTAGATTGAAGCAAGAGAAAACTCAGATGCCTCGTATCATTATTTATTGTTTACGGCTGGAAGAATGTGCTGATTTATATATATACTTTAAGGAGGGACTTGGCGAGAACTTTATAGAACCAGCTGATTCTCCTGATCTATCAAGGTTCAGATTAGTTGAAATGTATACCAGTTGCACTGATCAAGAGGTTAAAGATGAAATTCTGGCATCATTTAAATCCACCACTGCGCCGCTCAGAATTGTATGTGCTACTGTAGCATTCGGATTAGGAGTGGACTGCCCTGATGTTCGGCAGGTGATCCATCTTGGAGCACCAGTGGATACCGAGTCATACATCCAGGAAAGTGGACGAGCTGGAAGAGATGGCAATGCTGCTCTTGCTCTTCTTTTAAAAAAGAAGCATGGAATGCCTACTTGCAAGGGAATGAGAGATTACCAACAAAATGCAAATATTTGCAGAAGAGACTGTTTATTTCATGACATACAAAACTACGAAAACATTCATTTAGGTTCACTGTGTTTGTGTTGTGATATATGTGCTAAAAAATGTGATTGTGGCTTTTGTTCAGAGAGATGTGTACCATTTACTTTTATTTAATCATATGATGATACCACAAGAAACAAGTCAGTACAAATCAATCAAAAACTAACGCGATCAACAATGTATGCTTTGATTGCATCAAAACTCTTTTCATAGAGTGGATGACGTGGCTTAGGAAAAGAAAAGTGAGCTCTACCTGGAATTTCTTTAAATGATGTTGAAAGTTCCTTGAGTAGTAAGGAAAGGTCAGTATCCATACTAGCAATTCTATGATTCCCAGATGTGTTCCCAACAGTTGTTTCAGCATCAAAAGTATCCATTATTGGTCCCAATAAACCAAGTACCCTGCCAGCTGTTGTTATAGCCTTTGGAGTCTTGTTTGCTCCCAAACCGTTCAAAGACATTTTAATCAGTCTATTTAGGTGTTCCATATGCAAGTCATTGGGAATGTTATGACCAGGTAAACCACGACTATTGATAAACCTGCTCCACAATAACTCAGCAGACTGTCGTGGTGACAGGTGATACAGTGTACCATGGTCTGCAGAAGACTTCGTACTATAAAAGTATTTCCATATCAACTACAAGAAACAAAAAAATAAATAAAAAATAATATTTCACTACAGGTGGGGGGGGGGGGAGGACATGGCTAAATGATACAAAATAGGCAGTGCTGCAAATTAAACTAAAATTGAGATTAATAACTCAGTGTAGCCAAATAGACAATTAGCTATTCAACACCACTCATAGAGTGACAGGTTAATAGAAACAAAACGAAAAAAGTTTCCACTTACACTGAGAAAGTTAGCCTTAGCATGCCAATCCTCTATGACTGGAATTAGGCCAGATAGCTTCTTTGTGTCACTTTGGCTGTTGACTTTACCCTTTCTTGCTCCTCTACCTCTGGCTACTGTTAGCTGATCTCCACCAAAGAGAACAGAATGAAGTATGGCTTTTTCCTTCACTGTCATTTCTCCTGTACTGATAGTCTTCCTCTCCTCAAAAGTAAGTGAGGGAACATACTGATGAAGATGTGTCATGATTTCAATCATATCCTCACTTTTATTCTCATTCTTGAGAATAACACCAAGAGGAACCTATGAGTTAGAGATATGCATAAAAATATATAGAATAAAATACTGTGAAATTCTTACTACACAAGATTTGCTGGACATCTCCTCGTAATACTGATGTTTTATATGCCAATCCACCACGCCATCAAAAGAAAATTTAAAAAAATCTATATATTGCACAAGAACTCTGGATACAAGTACAGCAATATTATTTTTCAAAACCACATCATCATCATGAGATGGTAAAATAGACTTTGCTACATCTTGTGTTGTACTGCTTGCATTATCTGGAGGTACATCAGACAGTAATGAAGTATCAATTCTGTTTTGTACCGCATAGCTGTGGAAATAATGGAGAGACAAATTTCTTTTCTCCTTTCGCATATACCTGGCTCGTACTGTTTTATCAATGTTGTCTCCACACAATCTATATCCATAGCATGAACTTTTGTTGTTGTTATCCATTTTTGTGATGTTAATGGGCTCTTCCAGTACTGTGGGTGGACCAACTACGAATACAGGATCATCATATTCATCTTCATCATCACTAGAAGATTCTTCGGAGTTGTCAGGATCTTCTTCATTTGACTCAGCGAATGACAAATTTGAGCATAATATATCAGAGGCTACTTCATTGTCGCTGCTACTACTGTCACTCTCACTGCTGTTGCCATCAGTGTCACTGCTACTATTTCGACAATCTAAATCTTCCATATCGGCAGTAACTCTAATGATGGGGCTTTTCTCTGAAGTGCTGTCCTCCTACGTTAAGAAAGCATGTAGATTTAAAAAACATGAAGAAATGATTTGTTGAAATAGCTTACTTTACTCTGCAAATGCAACTTTAATGCATCACACCATTCCAATACTAATCCATCATGGTTCGAACCCATCTCAGATAACAGACGAAGAAGTGACATATGTGATACCGTCAAGTTAAGCTTCTGGAGACGCTGATATACCTATATTATTTTTACATAATATTAAAGTCATAAAGTAATATTCCCCTATTTTATTAACATACCTGCTTTCCACAGTGCCCATTGTACAAAATCAAAGTGATTATTTTCTGGACAACTTTCATTCTCAAGTATCGAAACTTAAAAAGAATTGCTGCACATAAGCAAACCGTTGGCACCCTGTTATTTCTAGGAACTTTAGTCTTTGTACAGGCAAGAAATATATTGACTAAGTAAGGTGCATGTGTTTGCATTTCTTCCATGAACTGAGCTCCATCGAAATTCCTTTAAACTTTTGGTATTTCGATTACGTAAAACAGAACACACAGTATCAGAACACATATTTCTAATATCTTCGCGAAGCAAACGTCCAATTTTGTCAAAAATATAGCTTCGTGTTATATTATCATTGAAGCACTCCTCTACTAATGCCTTCTTACTTCCTCGTGCAATACATTTCCCCATATGCCTGCGGCGTGGTGTCAGTAAGGGATAATGCTTTATAGCTGATTGGCATGCTATGTCAACCTAACATTCATAAAAAAAATATTTAATATACATATTTATATATATATATATAACTTTATATTTACTACAACTGTGGGTGATCCAGAGCCCTGTCCAGTTGTTTCAGGCGAAACCAATTTTCTAGGAAAATTGGGACGATAACATCTTCTCTTCCTTGTTGGAGTGGAATCGGAAGTAATACCACTACTACTGCTGGCCAAGTTTCTGGAGCAAGTTGTTACAGGACATAGTTTCTCAACAGGCAAAGCTAAGTTTGCTCTAAGCTGACTAGAAATCTTGCATAATTTTTCAAAATTACGAAAACATTTCTTACACATTTTGCCTGGATTTTCTGGGTCTCTGAATACCTGATAGTAAGGAATGCCTTGAACCTGTAGTTCATTACTTATCAGAATTTTCCACTCTGCAAAAACACTCTCTCTAGATCCAGAACCTGAAACAGAATCAGAACCTAGCTTCCTTCTTTCCCTTGACACTTGTATGTCTTCCCCACAGCCTAAACAGAATTCGAGGTTTACCTCCATCGCCTTTCAGAGTGGTGCGGATCGTTATAATAAACGTCTTTTTACGTCATTATTATTAAATTCCTGATAATTTAATTAAATTCCTATAGAACAAGTCTATGATACTACTGTTACCA
>WLWD01004231.1_pt1 | contig 42274 bp, 24 predicted proteins | sample 6712731 | NCBI WGS metagenome assembly WLWD01 (sample SAMN12718690, study PRJNA576275) | sponge metagenome | isolation source: marine sponge | host: Mycale hentscheli | place: New Zealand: South Island, Marlborough, Capsize Point | collected 2014-11-01 | reverse complement strand
GTATCCTTACAAATACCACACAATCGTGTCCAAGACTAGAGTGCTCATGGTTGCTGTGACACTATGGATACTCTGGGCCACCATTGCGATTTTCCCTTTGTTCGGGTTTGGTGACGTTCATTATGCTTATTCGCTGGCAACGTGTAAAGTAAAATTTTATGGGGAGACAAAACTAGCAAGTAACATCTACTATTCCATGGTAGTAGCAATAGAATGTCTTTTAGTTCCACTTCCAATTCTCTTTATATCTAATGGTTTGATAATTTGGACAGTTCAGAAGCACATTAGAAAAGTATATATTACCAAGAAGGAAATTGGATGTAGCCATGAGGAGTTGATAAGAAAGATATTGCAGGATCTCGAGAAATCAAAATTTAAAAAGCAGCTGCATTTGGTTCAGGTATTTGGTGGAATTATGTTAGCCTATATTTTGACGTCACTACCTACTATATTGTTCATTTTTCAAGTAGCAATAACAGGTGGTGAAGATTCTCATCCAGCACATAGTGTATTTGTATTTATCTGCATTTTGTTTTCTTCGGTGGTTCATCCTACTATGCAGGCATGTATTGTGCCTGAAATAAAGAAAACGCTGCCCCATTTTTGCTGTGCTAACATTCATTGCTGTAATGGTAACTCAAAATCAAATGATCTCTTGGCAAGCAACAAGTGCCACTTCAGATTAAAACAATATGTAGATCTCCTATGCATCGCAAGTTTACCCTACACTAATGAAACTGACATGTCAAACACTTAGTGATGTTATCATTTTATTTAAATATAATTAGCTAATTTCATAATAGCTACAATAGTGTTGAAAATGCAATGCAATGCAGAATATGCAAACACGCTCATAACGATGTTAATTTTCTTCAATAGCAATGTGTATTCTCTAGTAGAAGTATAGACTGACGTACATCATAATGCAACCCTTACAAAGTTAACCACTTTTATCATCACATTCAATAGAGGATCCTCCAGCTGAAAGTGAAGCACTTTGTGTAAAACAAACAGAGATTCGTGTTATGTAAACTCCCAAAACTTTCAGTATAAATGTTACTTCGATCAGTTGTATCACAAAAACTTCTGATTAATTACTCTGCCAATACAATCCTATCCCATAAAAGCATGTTTTGATAAGCATCTACTGATAAACGTTTATATATAGTAAATGGAGTAACATGAATAGATTTCTATATATTGATGTCTGCTGGATTGAAAGATTTGCTAACAATATAAGTTTACACACATCATCTCCTGCAGCTTGAAATGTGACAACAAGAAATTCTCTCATCACAACCTATAATTACTGAGAATATGTCTGTGCCCATCATGTTGATAATAGCTACATGGTTGATCTGCGGAGAGATGACTTCAAATTGAGTTCAGTTGTCAATAGTTTGCATAGGCCTATCATATGGTGAGGCAGACAGGCAATCACCTCACCCAGACATAATACCACACCCACTACAGGACTTTCACTCTCATTTTTGAAGTTGTCATCCAACATCAATGTGAATACGGTTTCAGAAAAACCAGGTAAAATGTCAACTTGATAAAATCATTGCAATAAGTCTATCCATCATTACAGTATTGTTTAGTCTCACATATCTAACTCTACTTATCTGTATTTAGCTATACTGTAACCAGTTAGTTATACATGAAATACATCTTGCAGTAATAAAATTCAGCTAAAGTGACAAAAACAACAACTACAACAACAACAAAACAACAACAGCAAGTCAGTAGTATAGTTACAGTAGTCATAACTAGCCACAGACCCACCCCTTAGCGAGCAAAGCGCGCGGAGGGTCTGGGGACATGGCCATACAAATTTTGCTCGGAAATGGTGAATGTCCTACCTCCTTTATACCTGAATTGCTACCGCAATTTTGCCATGATCGCTAAACCTAGCGTTGAAAGGGAGGCTGGCACATACAGAACAAATTTGGTATGGCCATGTCCCCAGAATTCTAAAGGGTCTGGCTATGCCAGACTACCCTCTCCCAGGGTTATTTTCACCCGGTTCAGGAATATTTTGCGCTTGAACGTTCCTGGAAACCTTGGATGGGAATTAAAGTATTGGGAAACAAGCCTTACAGAGCGTGGATCTTGAGCTGTTATAGCTGCGATCGCGCTTCCGACGTCGCTGGAAAGGTTAGGGAAAGCGTTTAGTGTTGCTCAGACTTCCATTTAAATACTCTATTCAGAGCTGGGGTGACTGGTGTTTCAGTGAAGCAAGGCATGTCAGCATGTGTTGGAAGAAGCTGCTGATGATACTGGCTTAACTTGTGCAACAAGTAGTAGTAAGTTATGAAGATATGGCTTAGTATAGAATGGCTATTTTATTTATTTGGTTTAGAATTGTGTGAAGGAAAAATAGTAGAAGATAAAGCATACCAGAAACACTGAATCAGTGAAGACTTTTCAAGATACCTTTGACGTCCTGGCAGAATTTTCAACAGGAATAGGCAAAATCAGATGGTTAGATGAATTGATATTTAATAATGCAAACTAAGGTTCTTTGCAATAACTGTGTTGTAAAATAGTAGTTAAACCACAGCAACTTTCGGAATTATTGCTAGATAACCTCAGGATCAGGTTGCTAGATAACCACCCTCCCCCTAGGGCTTCCTCCTCAGGATCGGGTTGTTTGTCAGTGATAATTCCTCAAACACATGGTCAAGCTATTACATAAGTAAATAATAGTTAAACCATTTGTTTGAAAAATTATCGCTCCATCCCGGAAAGGGCATTTATCCCGAATTGTCATGGTTTAACTATTTTATACCATGGTTATACCATTTCTGTGTAAACGACCAAATATTAATAGCAGGTTTTGACGGGAAAATTTGGTCCAACATTAACAATTACTAGCAAGTACCCCATCACACAGTAGCACTTGATATATTGCAAAGTAAATGCAGGTAGCATAAATTATTTTTATTCATTATCATCCTCTACCACTTGGTTAAGGTTGCATCAGTTTCTCTCTCCTGCCTCCCTTTCTCAGCTTTTCTTATCCCCCTCATTTCCTTTCTTCAGTTAGTTATGGAGTCCCTTCTCCTTAGTCTCTCTCTCCTGTTTCTTCTGAGTCTCTTTGTCCTTCTATCATGATTGTGGGCTTGGTTTTGCAAAACTTTTTCTTCTTTAACAAACGGTTTAAGCTCATGAATTATTCATGAATACGCACCATCGTTGTTACTGACACACAAGTGTATTATTATATAGATAGCATTGAGCCAGCGAGGGTCCCTCTGTAATACTGACTATAAGAAAGAGTAAAAACAAGTGTTGTTGTAATCATGTCAGTATATATGACTGTCCACAGGAGATCTGGCATAATACAGCTACATAATTGTAAGGAAGGGATTGTAGAATGTATACATATGTATGTGGCATCGCACGGATCACACTACTTGCATAACTAGCATTGCATCACAACATGAAGAGGGAAATACTCATGCACGTTCAACGTCTGATGAGTCAGGTCATAAAGGCTGGCCTCTCAGTTGTTGTCTGAGACTTTCACTCATAGTGATTAGACAGCGATTGTTTATTGGAATTGGTTCCCTGTGGACTCCCTCTAACTATGTAGCTAGGGACTAGTTATGCTATTTTAGCTGTGGTTTGAGATAAGTATGGATACTGACGTATGTGTAACAATGAGAAGTTAGAAATGATGCAACGAGCAACGGAAGGTGATATGTGAATACGCATGTATGATGAAGGAAGAATTGTGCGTGCCAGCTAATGTGGAGTGATGGTGAAACGATAACTAGTGGAATGTTCAGCTTTGGTTTTTGTCTTCAACACAGCAATATATTTACAGCGAGAGCATTGGCTATGCTGTTGCAATTGAAACAATACAAATTTGAGGTGTGTATGGAAAACTTAACACACACACACTCACCCATATGCACGCCGCAAGGTGGTGTTTCAATAAGCAGCTGCCAGGACTAAGCTGTTCGTATTATTATTATTACTAGTGGTGTGTTTCAACACAAATAGTGAGATAACTCAGTTATATTTTAGGATTTAGTAATATTACATTCTCAAAAATATAATTTTTGTCCATAGATCAATAGGCTAAATAGCATAATTATTTGTTCCTAACCTTTAGATTCTTGAGTCCAAGTGTAGTGTTTCGCACTCATGCTGAAGTTGAAATTTAGCAGCACTCTGAGGTCAAAGTGCACTTGTCATGTAATAATGGTATTTTATCAGGAGCTCTTACGATCTGCTACGCTTTGTTAAGTGGTAAAAGTTATGATCTAGCTACTTGTTGTGTAATGATGCTGATATGGTAGTGCAGTCTTATGATAGGTCTTATAGTCGACTATGTGTTGTTGATCGACAAAGTAAACTAAATTTCAAGTCCTCACGTCTACCCCAAGGATAGCCAGCTTTTATAGACACAAACATTAATTCATTAGGATTCTTAAGACGCTGGCGCAAGAATTACAGGCAGCTGAACTCACTTGCTTCACTTGCTTACCAATTATTATAGTTATTATCTATATAATAATACCCGTGATTGACGACGTATGTATTCATGAATAATTCATGAGCTAAATGATCTAGAACGCGCAGACACACAATACTTGTGAACTCGCACTAAATTACCGGGTAAAGCTAGAGCGCAGCAGCACAGAACTGGTTAATCCAGCACAAAATAAATGGACGGTAGGTGAGAGCGGCAGAAAAACAGGAGTGTGTTTTTTGTGAACTAACACTGAATTACCAAGTAAACCAAGAATGCTGTTATAAAGAAGTGAAGGGGTTGGCTACGCTAGACTACCGGTAGGCGAATTTGTTAGCTACCTAACCTGGTACAACGATTAAGTGGAAGAAGACGAGAGTTGAGGACACACCGGAGAGTGGGTAAAGTGTCGTCACGATCGGTAGCACATGATTACTATAATTGCAAAAAAACGGGTGGAACCGACAAGGATAGGCAGTGTAAGCTTCAATAGGAAGGTTAAAATGTGAAAGAGAAGGCAAAAGCGGTTAATCAATGGAATCAACGAGGAAAGGTGGTGTAAAAAGGAGAAACTACGAACGAGAAGGCAAAAAGGGAACGATTAATATTGTACTAAAAAGCGGGTGGAATCGAATCGTTGAGTAATGGCAGCGTAAGTTTCAAAAAGAAAGGTCAAAGTAGAAAAGCTGAAGTTAAAAGTTTCACTTAGCCTAAGTTCACCATGATAGAAGGACAGAAAGATTCACAAGCAGGAGAGGTAGATAAAGGAGGAGAAAGGACTTCTTGATTCAAGAAGGAAGAGCTGGAAAAAAAGAAGGGTACAAAAATGAGATAGTTCAGGAATAAATAGAGCAGGAGAGTGAAACTGATTGCAACCTTAACCAACTGTAGCCATGAATAAAAGTAACTTGTGCTACTGCATTCTTACTGTGCAATATGTCAAGCGCTACTGTGTGGCGCGGTACTTGCTAGTTATTATTATTGTATCCTATGGGGTAGGCACCCACTATCATGACAGCGCCCACTCTGTCCATTTCTCTGATAAATATTAACACCCAGGTCTTAAATTGCATACATGAACAAGTATTCCTTGTCAATTATGTGGCCAGCAATAGAAGTCGTTCCTCTGCTGTGCCATTTCAAGCAAATTGACGGCAGTGAAGGCAGACTTTTCTGACTAGAATATCAATGGCGAATGTCCAGAAAGCCTTCAAGATTATTGAATCTGATGTCTTATGTTAGTTTTGTTAAAGTCGAGTAAGTAGTGCAGCCTGTGCAGGTTTTCAATAAGAGAAAGTGGGATTGAACAGGGAAGGCAAAGTCCACAATCATGGATTGAAGTACAGAGACACTGAGAACCAGGAAGAGGTACAGATAAAGGAGCAGAAGGGAATCCATTAACTCAAGAAGAACGAGGGAAGGGTTCAGGAAGAAAGAGAGCAAGAGAGGACAAATGATGCAACTAAGCCAAGTGGTTGAGAATTAAGAGATTAAAGTACATGTACCTTATGCTACAGTGCTCCTAGTTTGTGAAACATGTTACATCAAGCGCCACTGTGTGGCAGAGTACTTGCTACTTATTACTATTATGCAATGTTTATTATTATTGTCATTTTTACTATTATTATTGTTTTTGTTGCTATGATATTGTTATTAGTATGAGTAATAGCACGGGTAAACGTGATATTCGGGATTAATGGCACGAGTAGTGTTATTTCAATAGCTTTACGAGTGCTATTGATCCCTAATAGTACAGGTTACCCATTCTATCACTCGCTAATAGTAGGCCAGCTTTTTAAAAAGTCATTTGCAATTGTAGCTACACTGTATCGTTCACTCACTGTCTCCTTGTTTCAGGATTAGCTTCCTTTGGAACTTCGTTTTCAACATTATGGCTCCTCCTAATCTGTTTAAATATTCCGTCTAATACAGGTAGAGCTTCTGTGGTAAAGAATGACATTGTCTCCAATTAGAAACTACTCGAACTATTATGTTTCCAAGGTTAACACTGCATGCGTGCGCACTTACCTGTACTATTTCACTTAGCTACCGTGGTATTTCACTTACATAGTTTCCACTAGTTACCGAGGTATTTACGTGCTATTTCACTTTCCCTGTGCAATTTCAATTGAACAGCAATTTTTCCTATACATTTTTTGAATGGAAAATGTACGTGCCATATTATTATTATTATTATTATTATTATTGTGATTAGTTGAGGGAACCTGGTATTAGATTTTTAATAACTGGTTTTGATATGCTGCTCTCATCTCCTTCACCACACTCACTATTAAAGCACTGGCCAGGGAGAGGCGAGTGGCATGTGGCAGAGTTCAGTCAAATACATTGTAATTGTACATTTTTTGCAGTAATTTCAATGTAATTGTATTTGAGTGAGTCTGAGCTCTATGTATTTGTAATGTGTTGAAATACTAGCAAAATTTAGAATTGCGAAGTTTGGAATACATGCATTGCTAATACAAAACAAATGAAAAGAGGCGACAGAAAGTATGGGCAAGTCCCTCAAGAATTACTGGGGAAAAAGAAAGTGGAAATACCATTTGGATATTTTATTGGAGGTCACTGTGTGTGTGCGCACATGTGTATGTACATGTGTGTGTGCGCACATGTGTATGTACATGTGTGTGTGCGCATGTGTATGTATGTGTATGTGTATATGCGTGTGTGACAGCAGATAATGTATGTGACATACACATAACACTGTCGTATTTTCAAAGTGTTTGCAATGCTAATTAAATACAATTCTAAAATAAAATATTTGCATTCACAATTAAATGTTTTGGAGTATTTTACCCCAACTCTGGTGTGTTGTTGAAAGTGTAAATTCTAATAGACAGCAAATAAGGTCAGGCCAGTGCAAGTTTTGAAGCAACTTTTGTTATATGTAAATGTGGCACACACTCTCCACCCACACTCCCTCTCCCTTCTTATTAGAGTTCCCAACTTTCCAATGACAGACCACACCCACTAACATACCTACAAATGAAAATAGTTGGGCTGGAGAGAGGATATAAAAACCGAAAGAATTCTATAACCAAGATAGATCCAGGAATTGCCTTGTTTGTTTGTTTCTTCTTTTCTTTGTGTGTGTGGGGGGGGGGGGGGGGGGGGGGGGGGGGGGGGGGTTGTATTTCAAGTATTTAGGATTCCATGTTTGTTGTTAACCCTTTCACCGCCGTGTTTATGACCATTTTGGTAACATGAAAATGTAATAATGTTTTGTTTTTTTTTATTATTTTGCTGTACAGACATTCAGCAAGCAAGTTCAGACTAAACTGTTTACTATGATGAAAAAAAAAGTCTATTAGCTAAAACTTCAGACTTACTGTTACCAACGGTACTAACTGAAACTCAATTCTGATGACCTCAGAGCTGTTATGGAGTTCAGACAGAGTACATGGCTTATACGTCTTCTATTTGATGGATTCTGAGCTTCTCAACCTTGTACTATAAAATATTTCGGGCGGACAGACAACTCTTTTTTTTTTTTTAATGGTAAAAAAACTAATTACCTGTGTTATTATTTCGATTTTTTTAATTACAGGAAGTACTACTTCAGAGCAATGTAATAACAAAAAATGGGAATGTTGTATTTGATAATCAATTTTTTTTTTAAATACGGAGAACCGCTGACCAAATTCAGAATGCCATATGGCGTCTACAGCGGTGAAAGTTTTAATGTTTTTATTATTATTGTTTGTTTTTTGTTTTGTTTTTTGTTATAGTTGTGTTTACAATATTATGGTTGTGTTGTTTTTAGATTATTGAGCTACAGCAAATGATTTTTTTTTTTTTTTTTTTTTTTTTTTTTTTAGAGAAAAGAACACCATCAGTTGAGACTTGTCTAAATATTGATACATCGCACCAGGACAGTGGCAGCATCTGGGATCACTCCAGGACAGTGGCAGCATCTGGGATCACTCCAGAACAGTGGCAGCATCTGGGATCACTCCAGGACAGTGGCAGCATCTGGGATCACTCCAGGACAGCGGCAACCAGTTACGCGTGGGATCACTCCAGGACAGTGGCAGCATCTGGGATCACTCCCGGACAGTGGCAGCATCTAGGATCACTCCAGGACAGTGGCAGCTCTGGGATCACTCCAGGACAGTGGCCAGCATATGGGATCATCCAGGACAGTGGCAGCATCTGGGATCACTCCAGTACAGCGGCAACCAGTTACGCGTGGGATCACTGCAGGATGTGTGTTCTGATGAGTGGAAATTCTGGATATCTGATTTGGGGTTCTTCATGAAGGACTAATACCAACATATTTTTGTAAACAAACAATGGCCATGTTGTAATGTAAAATAATTATTGTGGCACATTGAGTATTGTAGAATGACACAAAATTATATCCATAAACCAATAATGTGGGGGCGGGGGGGGGAGAGATCTGTAGCATGGTCTCAGCATGGCACAGTATTGTAGGAGGTGATTACCCAAATTAATGTTGGGGTTAGATGAAATGCTAAGAGTTCTCTGACATGCTCAAAAATTGATACAGTAGAACCTCTAAATTAACTGAGAACAATTTGGGACCTAAGGAGGGGGAGATGGGCCATACATGTTCTATTGGAATGGGTAGAGGGCAAAGGAAAGTTCACTATACAGAGGTAATTTACTTTTAGAGAGTTCACTATCAGAGGTTTCACATGCTCACTTGGTGCTGCTATGCTGCATGGTAGTCCTCAAGTGGTGTATGGGACGATTGCTTGCACATAGTTTACTGAAGTTACAAATACTGTTTTTGGCCACTTAGCATACAAACTATACCAGGTTAACTATGCCGGGTATATTATTACACACCAAAATACTCCGTAAATGCATTTACAGTGGAACATCTAACAGTGAACTCTACTGTATAATGAGCAACACCATTGGCAATGGATATAATACACCAGTGTATATAAAAGTCATACACTTTTGTTATACACATGGTTATTCCAGTGACTTTATCTTACTTATGTACACCAGTGTGTATATATTTTGTAAGATGTATTACTGGAGTACTGTGCATTACCTTACACCAGGTGTACACCATACTATGTGTACTAGGTATGTTGCTGGAATATAGTCTACGAATTCTTGATGATGTCTTACCACAGCATGCAGTGTATAGATACTATGTATACTATAATGTATTCCAAATTTTTTCTTAATAACATGATAAAATATAGAATTTTTTGACAGTAATACTGATTAATTTCTTAGCTAGCTATGTGGTAAAAAAATTAATAATAATAATAATAAAAAGTCTAAAAAAGTTTTGAAGAGTTTGATGAATCCACTATCCAGGGCCACGCTTGATGTGCTGTCTGTCACCATCCCGAGCTACTCTGGTTTCTGTCATAGCTGCAGTCCTCATCAAAGCACCACTTACTTCTCACCTTCTGCCCATAATGAGCCAATCGGTTTCTGAGGATAATAATTTTTTTTTTTACAAAATTGGCTGTAAACAATACCACACTTGCATGAAGTATATTTGGCGAATAACATGAGATAACTTTGTAAAAAAAAGTGTCAATCCACGAACAAAGTAACTCAACTATCACAATCATTCCACCACACACAACTTCAATTCTGACAATCATACGGGTCTAATCACCACGAGATAAGGAAAAGATGAGAGCACAAAAATTTGCAAAACAATAGGAGAATTGAGTAATTTAAATACTACTAAATGTCATTTGATGCTTTACAAAAGAGCGAAAGACAAAGGGGAAAAAAAAAGAAAGAAAAAAAAAAAGAAAAAAAGAAAGAAAAAAGAACATGAACAAAAAGCAAATAAACACACAATTTTAATCAGAAGTAAGCTGATCTTTTGTCAAAGTGAATTTTTTTTATGAAGAATAGCGCACATGCAACAATATAAACTTGAAGTGACAAAGTGCATCACACACACAACAAATAAACAGTAACAAACAAACAAAAGTAACAAACAAACAAACAAACAAAAAGTGTTATAGAGTAAGTCGCCTGTAACCAGTTCTATTATCGACCGGCATAGTTTCTGGACACCATGGAAATTAAATTTATCAACTGGCATAGCATACAGACATTCACAAAAACACCCAATAGTATACTGAGTTACGTAATACTTGCTATTTATTTTGTTTGTCCTTTGCTAGGAAGGAGTGGCTACACTGTGCTTGTGACTTGTGGGGACAACACACTGCCAGGACGTTTTTTTGGATGATTAAGGTCAAGAGCATATTAGCCCACATGATTATGATGATTTTTTCATATTATAAATTATTTACTTTTTCGAAGTGTTGCACCACTCAAATGAATGTTAATACTCCACGGCTTATTTTGATGGAAGTTTGTCATAGGAAGGAAGAATAATATGTGTGTGTGTGTGTGTGTGATATGTGTGTGATGTATGATGAGTGTGTGTGGTGTGTGCGTGATGAGTGTGTGTGATGTGTGATGTATGATGTGTGTGTGTGATGAGTGTGTGATGTGTATGATGTATATGATGAGTGCGTGATGGTGTGAGTGTGTGTGTGTGATGTATATGATGAGTGTGTGATGGTGTGAGTGTGTGTGTGTGATGTGTGTGATGAGTGTGTGTGTGATGAGTGTGTGGTGTGTGCGTGATGAGTGTGTGTGATGTGTGATGATGTGTGTGTGTGATGTGTGTGATGAGTGTGTGATGTGTGTGAGTGTGTGATGAGTGTGTGTGTGATGTGTGTGATGAGTGTGTGTGATGTGTGTGTGTGTGGTCAATAATTGGCGGCCTGTAATAATGCAGTAACGACCGATACCTATGATTTTATCAAAATGTATACTGTGCCTGCTTATTGACCACTACGAAGTTTATAGTACTGATTCAGAACTACTTCTCTCTATGATCACTATATCATGTGGAGTGTGGCCAATGATCTTCTGTACTATAGGATGTGCATTATTTGGAACATCAATCCTAAAACACATCCTACATAGCTAGTCCCAACCAAACACACTCACACACAACAGAACCACATTAGTATTAGCTTAGCTTCAGTCATTACATAAAAAAAAAAGAAGAAAAAAAAAAAAGATGACAATTTGGTAATCCTTCAGTCATCAGATAAGATGACTCTATTAGTATAACTAGACTTCTGAGAGATGTGCTGTGTGTTAATCATTGAAACCACAAATCTTGGTGACTTGCATGTAGCATGTATAGCCAGCACTCTGCAAATCAACTGCAATGCTGCAAGAAATTATATATTAGCTCACATGATTACGATATGTGACAAAAGTGGGCGTTTACCAATTAAAGCTATAGCGCATACAGTGAATAAATGGCTGACTACACCCATTTACAGTCTTTCCACATTTAAAAGAAAGTTCACAGAAGCTTTTCACTAGTAAAAACAATACATATCTACTATATGATATATAAATGGTTGACTTATACCTTTCAGCTCACAGTCCACTTCTTCTGATTAAGTTCCATCCCTCCCAAGCCCTTACTGTAAACTTGAGGAACTCCTATAAAAGTAAAACATAAATAATTAAGTAAATAAATAAATAAATAATACAAATAACTGTACACCATGCTCCAATAATACTGTCACCTGTCGGTATTGTATGTGAGTCTGTGTATGCAGTGGCTCTGTGTGTCTGTATGTGTGTGTGAAGTTTTCCATACACACCTCAAAATGTGTATTGTTTCAACAGCGACAGCATAGCCAATGCTTTCTGTAAATATATTGTGTTGAAGACCAAAGTCAAAGCTGAACATTCCACTTGTCAATATTTTAGATCATTCCACATTTAGCTAGCATGCACAATTCTTCCTTGTTTGTACAAGTCCATTATATAACTATCACCAACACATTTTATTACTCGTTGCATCATTTCCAATTCCTCATCTTATCAAACAATCTAATATAGTACTAATGATGTACTTCAGCACAAATGGCGAGTGAGCTGGTCTGACTGAAATTTGAATGCCAGCCGCTTACAATATATATTTACTTTTTGTTATTTTGGTATAATTTATTTGTGCTATTCTTGCAGCACACACACACACATACACACACAAATTTACTGGATATACCAACACAAGATTTATATCGTATTCTCTTCATGACTTGACTATTGGACAAAAACATTTCAAGGGGTAATCAAATAAATTTCCTAGGATAACACAGTAAGGATTGGTAAACCAATGGATGATGTATAAGCTAAGCCATGTTTCCAAAACCTAATGCTTTATTGAAGCAAGTCAAAATTTTGTACGATCGTTTTTGCACTATCCCCGGCCCGTAGCGTTTAATGGTCGATACAAGGCCTTAGCTTGCTGATATATAGCTATGGAAGAGTTTCTAGCTAGAAAATATCTGTGAATTGACAGAAAAGCTTAACCGTTTTTTATTTTATTACCGTTTTAGTAAACGGTGTCGGCCGTTTAGTCCAAACGGTACGGAACGCAGCGATAGATACTATGGTTAAAAAAAAAACACTTTACGGCCTTACTACGGAACGGAATGCGAAATTTTTTTGTCTCCTACTGTATACTGACATGATCACTACAACACTTGTCAGTTTACTCTATACTTCCCAGTACATGGTACACTTCTAATAGTCAGTATTACAGAGGGATCCTCACTGCTACAATTTGTAATGTTGAACCATTTTTCCTGTCAAAACCTGCTATCTAGGTCGACAACATGCTAACACAAAAAAAGAGGGTCAAAGTACAACATGACACATATACTACACGCAAACTAGTATGAGCTACAGGCCTTGGCACAACGGAAAATGAAATGTGTTTACACATTCATTGACGACGAAAAATACAGAGTGCTGCTGGGTCTGTATGCTTTTATAAACTAGTGATGTGCTTGAGCACAAACGGCAAGCGAGCCTAAAGTTATACTATTGTTAAACGATTGATTTACACTCATGCTATTAAAAAAAAAATCGAGATTTTGAAATATGTATACAGTAGGAGACACAGAAAAATTCCGAATTCCGTTCCGTAGAACGGCCGTTGCACGATTAAAAAACGGGGAAAAAACGGTACGCCGTTTGTTAAAAAACGGCCGTTCCGTTCGACCGCGTTACCGTTTTAATCTTTCTCGTTCACCGTATGTCTCGCTCAAAGAAATATAAAAAATCGTTTATCCAATAAAACGTTCCGATTTTTTGTTTATAGGCTCCAGAGGCGGAGCTTTTCGGGTTAAAAAAATTTGAAGCCGTCCTATTCGAAGTTGTCTTGCGGAGAATTGTTAGTTCGACCACCGCACAGTATCGACGTTTTCTCGAAGTTAGGGCCTTCTCCGGCTTAGATTTTTTACTACTGGAGGTCCATCGGTAGCTAACAGAAGATCTACGAAGTGCGGACCTCGTTATAGCTCTGTGCCCATCGGAATTTCGGTCTGCAACTTTATTGAAGCAAGTGAAAATTTTGTACGAGCTTTTTTTCACTATCCCCGTAGCGTTTAATGGTCGATATAAGGCCTTAGCTTGCTGATATAGCTATAAGAAGAGTTTCTAGCTAGAAAATATCTGTGAATAGACGGAAATGCTTCACCGTTTTAGTAAACGGTGTCGGCCGTTTAATCAAAACGGTACGGAACGCAACGATAAAAACTACGGTAAAAAGACTACCGTTCTACGGGCGTTCTACGGGACGGAATTCGGAACTTTTTTTTGGCGTCTACTGTATAAGGTAAAGGGGATTCAAAGCCATAGTAACCACGCCCTATAACAGTTTGAATTGAAAAAAAAAAAAGCATGAAAAAACAAACAAACAACAAACAAGTCACATTATTTAAGTGTTTTCTCTGTGATATTCATTAGATATTCATTAGCTAAGTAGTAGTTGTAACACATAATACTTTCACACTTAACTGAACCTACCTGTGCAAGGCTTACCTTCGTGGTTAGTCTAGTGGACAATAAATTGTCAAGTAAATAGTTCGTATACGAATCGTTATTAACGTACCACCGCCACTAACTCGAATAGAAATGGAACTCCCGAAAGTTTTTTGAGTTCTAACTGTATCCGCAAAATAATTCAAAGCAGTAAACAATTCAAATTTAGGATGATAAGGGTAATGATCGGTAAACCAGAGGAATCTGTTTAGTGAAGTTTGGGACGGGGTCAAACACCTAGTTAACACAAAAATACGAGAGGGTCAAAGTACTAAATGACATACATACATCCAAACCTATATATAAACAAACAAACATCCCCAATTTTCAAGTAAGTGTCTCGCTCGCTTCAATCGCTCGCCAATAAAACAAAAAGTTCAGGTGTTTAGGTCTGCTCCAATTAGCTTGGACCCACCACTCACTGCTCGGCAGATCCTTTTCTTTATTTTATCAAGACAATTTACTAACTTATGCAATTAGTGGCGTGGGCGAAAATAGGGGGTCGAATGTTTCACATTAATGAGTAAAAAATAAATAAATAAATAAACAAGAGCTAATTTTCGCTTTCTAACAGCCAATATTACTTAAACTGGGTTAAGTGGCTATTAGAACGAGAACATTTGCTATTATTACATTATTTCAGCTGAGAATGACTGAATCATTCAAGAAAACCTTAGATTGTACTATTAAATATCTATTCATCTAACCATCTGATTTTGCCTATTCCTGTTGAAAATTCTGCCGGACGTCAAAGGTATCTTGAAAAGTCTTCACTGATTCAGTGTTTCTGGTATGCTTTATCTTCTATTTTTCCTTCACACAATTTTAAACCAAATAAATAAAATAGCCATTCTATACTAAGCCATATCTTTATAACTTACTACTATTTGTTGCACAAGGTAAACCAGTATCATCAGCAGCTTCTTCCAACACATGCTGACATGCCTATGCTTCACTGAAACACCAGTCACCCCAGCTCTGAATAGAGTATTTAAATGGAAGTCTGAGCAACACTAAACGCTTTCCCTGCGACGTCGGAAGCGCGATCCCAGCTATAACAGCTCAAAACCCACGCTCTGTAAATGTAATGCTTCCCAGAGAAAGCAAAATAGGTCGGAGAGAGGTGGCACGACAGCGACGAGCATGCGCGAGCAGTCTTTAGCTCCACCCACCTTTATGTGCAATTAGTTGGTGCTGCGGGTCATGGAAGGGTCTGGCAGTTTTGCGACTCAGTCGGGTGTATTGTCCCTTAACTCCCTCAAGCGCAATCAGGTAAACGGTGGCAACTTTATTGTAGATAGATAGGAGAATTTTGCTGCACGTCTAGTGAACAAGTTATGGTGAAACCTTAGACAGGTAATATAAATAACCACTCCGCACAGTAGGCTATACCACACGTCATACCACAGCTGCCAATAAGTCTGGTTAGCTACAAGCTATCTCACTGTCCTATCTCACAGTCTGGATAGCTAAGTATGTATAACAATGAATAGGTTGGAATAAGCGGCTTCATGACTTATCAATACTACTTATCATGTGCTCATTTGTTTTGCCTATTATATGCACATTATGTGAATTTCAATCCTTAAACTGCTTATCCACACACACATGCTTCCATGTACCAATAACTTTTATAAGTGACTGTCCCTTTGTAGGATGAAGCTGAGAAATTTGCCATGAGCATGCAAGTAAGATACCAGAGAGAAGCAGCGATAATTTCAGAAAGCTCACGTAAGTCATGTTTTATTTTAAAATACGAAATATAAATGTCTGTTTGCAGCGTTAATAAATAATACACGAAAGAAGTTCCTTGAAAATGTGACCAAGAGAAAAGTAAGTACTCCAATTGTACACTATTGATCATGATTTACCATATTTTTTCTTTTCTTTTTTTCCCCCTTCGTCTTTTTCATTGTTACATAAATGTAGAGATGTGGGTGTGGTTGTTGTGTCCAGTGATGTTGGGTGAAGTGCTCCAGCAGTGATGACCAGTACAGAGTGCACCTGTACTACACATGCCCCACGCTGGGGCAGCACATGTGCTGCAGTGTTCCACCACGGAAGCATGCAAGAATTTAATTTCATGAAGAATTTTTTGAACTTTTTATTGTGCGCACCTACAACTGTAGTGATGCGTACTCATCTTATTATATGAGCGTTATGTTGTATAAACCCTTTACCAAATGAATCAATTTTGAGTTGAAATATTTATCACCAGTTGGTATTCTGGGATCAGACACTCTTCCATTGGCTTTGCTATACACAGTGGGTGCACATACAAGGAGTAAACAAGGTTGCTACGTCCATTAGCTAAAGATGGATAACAACATCTTGTAATCAACTCGGGAACAGTCTCGGCTATAATAGTGTCACTTCGTCTGGACAAGGTGAACTCATTAAGCGCACCCATCATGCCACAAACGCCTGCAAGCAAGAGACGTTATGTGTAGAGCATCTGGTTTTAGTGGCTGCATACAATCCACACCTTTTGTCCACAAACCGTCCACCTACACTATCAATACATGCCACAAACCTACTCTCCCACTTCTATATATGTTCCACAATAGTATACTCACTCTACTCCTAGCCTCATCACCACAGCACCCATCTATCAAATGTTTTATTGATGCCAAATATAGAAAACAACTTCAAACCAACACAATTACAAATACAAGAGAAAAAGTATGAGCTTGGAGAATTCACAGCAAATTATGCAAACAAAAAAGTGGAGACGATAAAAAAAAAATAGGAAATGTTAACATACGCAGTTATGTTGCAATAGAGATAATTAGTGCGTCGCCTTCATAGTTCAGCCAGAAGAAACCTACAAGTCTAACTTTGTGCTCTTCTGCGTGCAATCCATCCCAAAAGTGCACATACAGCAACCACACCCAGAACGATGAACAGCACCAGTGCTAGACCGTCTCCTACTCCGAATTGATACCCAGCGCTCACAGGAGAGGCGAAAAGTGAGAGAACGACGAGTATAAGAGAGGCCAAGTAGAACGACCGCATGGTGACAGTTTCGACTTATAGGGTATCAAATAAATGACCAGTATCTTGTGTTTCAACAACACTTTACTGCTTCTTTGTCACAGCTCTCTCTGCACTAACAGCACACCACACACAGGGGAGTTTATCTCTCTTCACGTACAAGTCATGTGCTTCTTAATGGGCGGGGCGGAAAGAAACACAAAACAACCATGCAATGCATGACGTATTTTGTGGGTGTAAATCCAATCACGCATGTGCAAGTGTGAACGAAACGCGGGAAATTTGAAGCTGCGGGATCCATCCTGGGAGTTTGTAAGTGCCAACGGAAGGGGTAATTTTCATCGCATCTTACTGTACATCGGCACCGTTGACTTCCATGGAACACATCGATACAGTAACTCAGGTGATTGCATAAAAATTCAGTTAGACTCGATATGCTGTTGAGCATGTAAACAAAGTTTCCAAATAGTGCTCATCATCATTCAGTTATTGTTTGTTAGACAGATACTATTAAATGAACGAGCAGTAAACAGTACAGTTAACAATTGATGCCAAGAGAGCCGCTTGCCTATCAAACACAATTCAAACCCTTGACAAAAGCTTGTAGTAATATACCAGTTTTAAACGTAGTCTCACGTAGCCAGACCCTTTACCTAACAGCTACACTGGGAAAGGGTCTGGTGACATTAGTACATAGTACCAGTTCAAAGGAATGTAATTAAACCTATGTAAACTTAAAAAATACGGCACACACGAAAAATCTTCAATGCCAAGCAAATGCTTGTACAAAATATCTCTTGCACTGTGAGAGGAGTGATATAAGGTGTGCATAACTACCTTATGGCACTTATTGGTAGCTATAAGGTACGTATAACATACTAGCTTATTTTCCTAGCTTACAGTGGCATTATCATTGTCACAAAATCGCCTATTTTTTTTTTTGCTGTTGTAGTTAATATCAAACAGCAAAGCTTAGTGATGTGCTTGAGCACAAATGGCGAGCGAGCCTAAAGACTATACTATTTTTATATGAATGATTTTGACTTCTAACACTGAAGCTACTGAAAATAAGGTCCAGTTTTTTTTAATTTCGCATACACGATAAAGGGATTTCAGTGCCATAGTAACAACTCTCTGCAACTGCTTGAATTGAAGGGAAAAAACAACAACAAAACAATACACGTTATTTAAAAGTTTTCTTTGTGATATTCTTTAGCTAAGTAGTGGTTGTAACACACAATGCTTTGACACAACTGGACATGCACCTACACAGACTTACCTTCGCGGTAGTCTAGTGGACAATGTATTTTCAAGTAAATACTGTTGCGCACGGCTTATAACCATGACAAAGAGAGCATTGACTTACCACCGCCACTAACTCGAATAGAAATGGAAGTCCTTAAGTTTTCAAGTTTTAACTGCACCCGCAAAAGAATTCAAAACGGTAAACAATTCAATTTCTAGGGTTATACGGGTACTGATCGATAAACCAGAGGATTCTGTTTAGTGCAATTTGGGACGGGGTCGACAACCGAACTAACACAAAAACGCGAGGGTCAAAGTACAAAAATGCCTTACGTACGTCCACACATATATACAAATAAACAAACATCCCCGATTTTCAATTGTGTTACCCCTGTAAGTGTCTCGCTCGCTCACCAAATATATCCACTATTTTACTCCTGCATCCCTTTCATGAATCTCTAGTGTTTTTCACCTTATTTGCAACAAGTTCCACTTCCCAATTCCTCTACTATAGTACATACACTGAAATCTCGGGTCAGTGAAAAAGAGCTGATTGAGTGGCCGCGGTAATCACTGACAACCACGACCGGAACCGCAACTTCCCCCTGAGATCTGGACTGTATTGAACTGGTACTATGTACTAATGTCACCAGACCCTTTCCCAGCATAGCTGTGAGGTAAAGGGTCTGGCTACGCGAGACTTTTAAACCTATGACACTGCTTCTGTATTAGCAACAAATACAAATGATGGAACAGGAGTAAGTCCAGCACATTGAGACTGCACTGGTTAGGGCTAACCAAGGTTGAAGCCTCAAAACTATTTTATAAGAGTAATTAAACATGTTTCATGCATAAGTATCGAACGTACATCTGTACTTAGATTTTGCTACTAGATTGCATCTCATTTGCTTATACATACATACGTATACTAGAACATATTTAATGAAATTGTGTTATGGTTCACACTTGGGGTAAAGCTAATCGGTCTAACAATGCTGGATATATAGATGAGTATACTGAGTGATAAGCAAGAACATTTCACTCAAATTAGTAAAGAATGAGCTATCTATTGTTGGCTATTTGAAATTTCCTGCACGAGTTTTTATGTGATGATACCTACATGTGGTTACTGAGACATTCCTTTCATCAGGGATGTCATTAGTCTTCCTTGTTTATTGAATGTAGTCATTGACAACAGTTACCATGGCCGTTTTGTGATGATCTCACTTGGTAAAGGGTTTCAAATGTGATAGCAAAGCATACTACTTTTATTGGCTTAAGTAGTAGCAAGTCCTACAGTCAAGCAAAACATCCACTATGAGATACTCTTTACTGTACATACTTTATACTAACTTGTGTAGTTGTAGGCTATGAAATTGTTACATTACACAACACAAATGTGTGACTAATTTATACTAAAAAACAAAACAAAACAAAACCAAACAAACACATGCATATATACCTCATGGTACTAATGAATATTAATGCTGCTACATACTCCTGTATTAATTCCAACTAACTAGAAGCTGCAGCGCGATGTGAATTGTCTGGGTGATGACAACAGAGGAGTGAGGAAGCGAGCTCTGGGAAAACTATGTAAAGAGGTGTCTACAAGCAGAAGTGACTCACAACTCTTCCCAGCGCTTGTCAAGTTCCTTCTAAAGCCTATCCTCAAGATGTTCTCTGACCCTGTGGAGAGTTGCCGCGCTGTCTCTATTGAATTCTTTGTGGAGTAAGTTGAATTTAGTGAAGAGATTGACACCTGCCACCCTTTACCAATTTTTTCCTTTTACAAACATTTTCAGTGGTGTAGGAAGATATTTGGGGGGGGGGGGGGGGGCTCCAAGGGCTTGTTTTTTTTTTGTTTTTGTTTTTTTGAGGGAAAACATTGGTTCATGTGAGATATCGCCTTATGAGATAATTGCCCCAAAATTGCCCCCTTCCTAAGCCACTGATTTTAGTTGTTGTTTTTTTATGTGTTAGTTACAGCTGAGTTTTTTTTTTATTTTGGTTTCATGGTGTCGTGACCCTTGTTTATTAAGTATATTATTTTGTCTTATTGCAATTTACTAGATTCTGTTAATTTACTGGACTATGAATACGAGGTTCATGATCTGCCAAACTGGCTGTACACATGTAACTTTTTTTTAACATAAAACAACTAATTCCCGTTCCCACCCAGTGGTGACACTGAAACTGAATATCTTTGCGAACTCATTTTAGAGTACTGCTAGAGCTGTGGGGTGGTATAGTAGTGCAGGTGTTAGATCGAATATTATTGTTGTTGTTTTCCTTTCAGAAACCTGCCATTGCTAGAAGACTTGAGTGAGCTTCTTCCTTACATCATTCCAGTCACCGTGGCAAGACTAGGTGAGAGGTCACGTATATACGTACATAAGGCTGCATCATAAACAGGGATGCAGCCTTTTTAGAAAGGAATTATATTATTATGACCTGCATGGTGACATTTGCTACACAAGATTCATCAATTATTATATGGAAATGGGGAAAACCCCTGACATTAAAAAAAATTATTGATTTAATTCACTTCAAGTTTAGTTCTAAAAAGTACCTGATAAACCAAAGAGAACTTCAGTTATATGTAGGTTATTCATTAAAGGAAAGCAATGACCTACAGAGTGCAGATGTGGTCCATATATGTGACCGGTTTTGGGAAAATCGGCCTAAACGCGGCATCTAAAGTTTTCTAATTTATTCTACCAGTGGGCTGCACGGGGTCTTGGGATGCCGTCCTCCTAATTTGGAAGCTGTAGCACAAGCCGTCTTCGCCCTACGCACTACAACACTTCAGTATTTTTGCTAAACTTATTATTGCTGATTTCGAAAAAACGCCGGGTAAGGCGTTGCTAAGGTCAGGGGGCGTGCCTTGTGTCCGTATACTATTACTGCGTGTCTCCGGGACACTATGGAATAAACCGGTTACAGGCGGATTGAAAGAAGTCTAAAAGGCTTAATGCAGGGCTCTTTAAGAAACTATGATGGCGAGAATTGCGTGAGTACATGAATTATGTAGATTAGTAAGTGAATTAGTTAGCTACAGTTTTTTCCCGGCTGTTAGTGAAAAGCCCGCCAATAATTTCTTAGCAACTCTCCGTACACGAGTCCAACCGGCTAGTGTTTTTAGCCTCCTAGTGTGAGTTCTACAGCACGCCAGAGCTTACAACTGCGTCATAAGCTAGAGCTAACTGGTGTCTATCCATTTCTGCCATAAAAATTTTTTCGAAAAAAATCGACCCATAAGGCTTTACCCGGGGATACTGAAAAAATTTGTTTGCCGCGTTTAGGCCGATTTTCCCAAAACCGGTCACATATGCTATCCATGTTAATTTAATTCATTAGTAACTCTTTACGTATGGCTCTTTCTTCTCAGGAACGCAAGACATTACTGAGCCATCGGAGGAGATTCGGCTGAGTCTGGTGACCTTATTGACCTCAATCGTGGCACAATCTGGAGCTCACATTTCCCCTTACATGAATGACCTCATCATCATTCTTCAGAGGACTATCGTGGACCCGTATCCAGAAGTGAAGAAAGTAAGTGTTCCACATACTATTGTATGTAAATTACAATGTGAGCACTCTATGTATGTAACATTTACATTTTTAAACCTTATCAGTGTAAAGAGAGACCCTTTAGGCACTATTTTCTAATCCATGATTATTTGGCTGAAAATGGTTATTTTCATAGTTGGAGACCATCTGGGTTTTACTGGAATGCTCATATTTTCTCAGCAATTCCATGATCCCGCTTGGTTTATGGAGTTCTCCTGGCTTAAATGTTTCCCACTTGAAGTTGCACATGCCAGGGTTTAATGCAATACAATTTCCATTACTTTACATAATAGATAGACAACGAAATCGAGGGATCTACCGCCCACAGAATCCCGAGGGCTGCGGGCTGTACCGTCCCGAGCGTAGCGAGGGCGATACTAGCGGCCCGAGGGGTTCGACGGGCGGTAGTTCCCGAGATTTCGTTGTCTATCTGTTTTAGAACGTAGCAACTATAGGCTTAGTTACCAAATAATTTTTTCTATCCTTTGTTTTATGTTGACACTCGACGACAAAGACGGCAGAGACATTACGGAGAGGTGTCCGTAATTGCAGCAATTCTAAGGAGCCACGGCGCATAGAATATTTTCATGTGTTGTGCGCAGTACTGGGCGGTATTGAAATTTAGCCACCGATATACCGTAGGAAGAATTATCGTGATAATTACTAAATATCGGTAACCACACGCCAACGATGGCTAGACCGGGAGTACTTACTGGTGTCTGCCAAGCTTGTCTGTTTTAAGGCTGGTGCTGGTGACGGTGAGTCTTTCTTCTTGGTGCCCTGCTGCTTGGCCCCTTGATTCTTTACCGCGAGAAACTCTTGCGGGTGGTGGTGCTGCAGGTGAGAAAACAAATTCGAAGTATTACCACCACCGCTACTCACTCGCTTGCACACTCTATTCTTCCAGCACAGCCTACAGACTGGACTCTCCGCCGCATCGGAGCTATCCGCAGTATACCCAAAGCAAGCCCATACCGCCGACTTCGTAGGGTTTTTCTTGGGTTTTAGCTCCACACTAAAATCGTAACTTTCAGCCATTTTCTCCGTCAGCTGCTTTTACCACGGGTGTTGCGCGCGAGCGATTATTGTTTGTTTTTTTTTTGGCGGTACCGCGGTATTCGGTATTCCGATATTGAAAAACAACTACGGTACGATAACGGTATATCGGGAAGTACCGGTATTTACCGAAAATATCGGTATACCGCCCAGCACTAGTTGTGCGCTCGACTCCAGTGAACCGGCGAAAGTGATGGAATTAGAGTCAGGAGAATCGATATCACTGCGTTTTCAGCGAACTTAGTAAAAAAGAACACTCCAGCCCACCCATCTACTACATTACCTATTTTTAGCATTTCAGCTCAATTGGTGAGATAAAATTTACAAAACGGCTTTGTCTCTCCTAAATCTTCTTTCAACCAGCTACTCTTCCACCTTCTTCAACTCAATCATCTCTCCTTTATTTAGCTCCTCACAGTCAGCTCTCCAGTCTAGCTCCTCACCATCAACTTTCAAGTCAAGCCCCTCACAGTCAGTACTCTAGCTTTGCTCTTTACAGTCAATGTCCAGTCTAGCTTAGCTTTTGAATCAAGATTTGGTCAATCTTTACATGATGATGAAATTTTGAAAGATGTAAGGCCATGCAAAAAGTTTGTATTTACAGTATCTGACATTGATGAACAGCTTGCGATGAATAAGAAAGGATTTTGATTACATAAGCAAAATACAACGAAAACACCATATGCAACATATATAACGCTTTTTTATTGTTCATTATGTTATTGGTTTCTTTCACACTTTCTCATTTTGGTGATGATTGTATTAGTTAAGAAAAATATTGTTAGTGTGCAAGGCATGCGGTGAATCCATCTTATCTTTCCATCTGACAGGAAAACCGTGCAAACAACATTCTTATCTTTCCATCTGACAGGAAAACCGTGCAAACAACATTCTTAAAATTCTTTAATTAATGCTTGCACGAAAAAAAAAAAACAACTAATAAAATGCTAGAAGGGGGGATACTATTAGCCAGAAGGGAGGATACTATCAGTAGTATCCTCCCTTCTGGCATTTAGTATCCTCCCTTCTGGCATTTAGTATCCCTGTGCACTCACTTGAATAACACTATGCTGGATAGAATGCCTACTTCACAATACAAAAAAAGGGGTTAGCTATGTTCTAATAAATACTAATTTTAATTTAGATGTACTGTAGGAACTTCTCGTGGTAGTTATATATGTACAGTGCTTCCAACTTAAAGAGTGGATTTTTTTAAACTGCTGTATAGACCCTCACTACAGTCATTTAACATACACATACCTTTTCTTCATCATCCCAATAATGTTTGCAATAGTAAAACTGCCTGTTTAGAGAATGGAAAATGGAGAACAGCACTTTTCTCATTCACTCTAATACATTTTACGCCATTTTTTTTGACGTCAAGATTTTGCGGTAGTTCGTCATTAAACGTAGCTAGTTAACGAGCTAAGGTCGAACGGTTATTTCCCTGAGCGTTAAGACGGGACTTTCCCCAACTGCAAGCGGCTGTAGGGATTCTCATCGTTCTACTAGCAGCAAGCGAAGTCGAAATCAGTCAGAATTGTTGGCTGGTATTACTAACTTGGAGCCAAGCCTATCTAAGATGCCCTCTTTTTCAAGAGCTGAAGAAAAGCTGAAGGAGTTTAATACTCCCAAGGCTCCCAGCATTCGGTATTCTGACAACATCAGGGCGATGCAGTTTGGAGTCTTACGGGTTGTGCAGCTCCAGACGGCAGCTAAAACGCTGGCCGTGATAGGCAGTAGCGCCGTAAAACTTGATCCCACGGGCCTGAGATACAACCATAGCTAAATCAGCCATACCCGTGCAACAATTAGCGGTAAACTCGCGCCCTCGTACCTTTATGACAAAAATACGCATGCGCTGTTTTGTGACGTCGCGTTTACGTGTACTAAAGGCCCACAACCCGCTCTAAACGTCACCATTTGATGACCCTTACCGTGTGTAAATATATTTTGGTGAAAAACAGCCACAACTCACTTAATTTTCAAGGTATAGCTACCAAAGTTATACATAATAATTTTAAGGCAATTTTACATCATGTGTCAAATTTTTAGAGATATAACTCAATAAATTCAAAAATCCTGGCTTAAACACTTTTTTCTTAAAATTTAAAATATTTCGAGATTCAAATTTCGTGTGCCCACAAAATTAGGCTCATATGAAACTTCAGGTATTAAAGTATCAGTATACCAAGTTATAGAGATAAGGACAAATAATTTCTCTTTTTTCAGCTTAAACAGTTCCAAATTTACTGTCTTGAAGCTCCCAGTTCCATCACCTATAACCACAAAAATAACCACAAACCCACAAAATTGTTTTGTCTGTATGTTAATATGACATTAATGTATAATAATACAAATTTTTAGCTTTCTATTACACATACTTGACAAATTATAGCAGAATTAGCAACCTTAACCAAAAAGCTAAAAAATCCACTCTTTAAGCTGGAAGCACTGTACATAGTTTTGACTCTCAGAGCATTCCCAGACAATTATAGTATTAATGTATAGTAGCCTCTTGTACATAGTACAGGAAATAATGTATGTATGTACATAACTAGTGATGTGCTTGAGCACAAATGGCGAGCGAGCCTAAAGACTATACTATTTTTATATGAATAATTTTGACTTCTAACACTGAAGCTACTGATAGGTCCAGTTTTTAAATTTCGCATACACGGTAAAAGGATTTCAGTGCCATAGTAACAACTCTCTGCAACTGCTTGAATTGAAGGAAAAAAACAACAACAAAACAATACACGTTATTTAAAAGTTTTCTTTGTGATATTCTTTAGCGAAGTAGTGGTTGTAACACACAATGCTTTGACACAACTGGACATGCGCCTACATGAGACTTACCTTCGCAGTAGTCTAGTGGACAATGTATTTTCAAGTAAATACTGTTGAGCACGGCTTATAACCATGACAAAGAGTGCATTGACTTACCACCGCCACTAACTGGAATAGAAATGGAAGTCCTTTAAGTTTTCAAGTTTGAACTGCACCCGCAAAAGAATTCAAAACGGTAAACAATTCAATTTCTAGGGTGATACGGGTACTGATCGATAAACCAGAGGATTCTGTTTAGTGCAATTTGGGACAGGGTCGAACGCCGAGCGAACACAAAAACGCGAGGGTCAAAGTACAAAATGACATACATACGTCCATACATACATGTATATACAAATAAATAAATAAACATCCCCGATTTTCGATTGTGTTACCCCTGTAAGTGTCTCGCTCGCTCGCCAAATAATACACTTATTTGTCAGTAACGACAACGACCAACTGTGTGTGTATTCATGAATAATTCATGAGCTTAAGCAATTGGTTAAAACATAGGCTTTACCAGAGTGGGTAAAGCGTCGTCACATTCGATACAGGATGCCTGTATTCATGAATAATTCATGAGCTTAAGCAATTGGTTAAAACATAGGCTTTACCAGAGTGGGTAAAGCGTCGTCACATTCGATACAGGATGCCTGTATTCATGAATAATTCATGAGCTTAAGCAATTGGTTAAAACATAGGCTTTATCAGAGTGGGTAAAGTGTCGTCACATTCGGTAGAAGGCAACATGCATAGCCCAAGTTTACAGTCATGGTAAGAGGACAGCTCTAGATTCAGAAGCAGGAGAGATTAGACAAGGGGGGAGAAGGGACTCCATGACTCAAAAAGAAAGAGCTGAAGAAAGGAGGGGGATAAGAAAAGCTGAGATAGTTCAGGAAGGAAAAAAAAAAAAAAAGGAGCAGGATTGGGAAACTGGTGTAACCTTATCAATGCTAGAGGATTATAACTATCAATAAAAAAACTTATGCTTGCATTCTTACTTTGCAATACGTCCAATGCCACTGTGTGGTGGGGTACTTGAGTATCTACATATAAATAATTCATGGTTTCTACTAGAGCTGGGCGGTATATCGATATTCAGGATCATACCGGTAAATATCGTAATACCCTTATCTATATCGAGGCGATTCTTTATACCGAAATATCGAAAAACGGTCCGACTCTGTAAAATGCGGGTATTCGCGCGCCAATTAATGGCTCAAATTTAGACGCGCGAGCGAGTCACGAGCAATAGCAGCTGCCGTTTAGCTAGTTCGAGCAAAAAATGGCTGAGGGATTCGACTTCGAGCAGGAGCTGAAGGCCAGAAAGGGCCCTACTAAATCGGTCGTCTGGAACTACTTCGGATTTTTGAATGAACATCCTAGCGAATCGGAGTCTCCTATTTGTCGACTTTGTTGGAAGAATGAAGTGAAACGGTCGGTGTGCTGCAAGGGTGGAAATACTTCCAATCTTTTTTCGCATCTTCGACATCACCACCCGGCGGAGTTCGCGGCAGTACAAGAGCCTAGAAGTAAGAAAAGTGCTGGTGGAGTAGCGTCATCATCAAAGGCAACTACTTCGAATCAACGAAGCCTCTCTGAGATGGCGAAGTACCCTCGCTCAGGTAATAGATGGCGCACAGTCACTGATGCTGTGACCTACTGGCTAGCTAAGGATATGCAGCCTTTTTATTCTGTAGAGAAGGATGGTTTCAAGAAGCTAGTCAAAGTTTTGGATTCTAGATATGAGTTACCTGGAAGAAAGTATTTTTCACAGGTAGCTATACCTCAGTTGTACTCAAAGATTAAAGATTTAGTTGTGGGTCAACTTAACAAGGTGGAGTTTTTTGGTGCTACCACTGATCTATGGAGCAGTAGCACTATGGAGCCGTATATTTGCTTGACAGTGCACTTTATTACTCCAGACTGGGACCTGGAATCAAAATGTTTACAAGTTATGTTTATTCCTGAAGATCACACTGGAAGGAATATTGCAGACACTTTGGCACAATCTTTGGATCAATGGAAGCTTAAAAAGAGTTCTCTAGTTGCAATAACAACCGACAATGGTACTAATATGATATCAGCTTGTCAAATTTTGGAACGGAGGCGTATTTCTTGCTTTGGACACAATCTACATCTTGCAGTGACCAATTCTACCAAGAATGATGACCGTGTTAAAAGGGCTATTGGTGTCTGTAAGAAGTTGGTGTGTTGCTTCTCTCACAGCTGGTATAAGCGTCGTGAGCTAGCGCTGGCCCAAGAACAGCTAAGTATTCCAAAGCATACCTTGATTACTGTAAGTATACAAATAGTTTAAATACTGCATGTATGTGACTGCTCTAATAAAAGTACTGAAATTTGGAATAAAAAAAATTCTTTTTAATATATATGTGTAGTATTTAAGAAACTCTGCTTTCCAGTCCTATGATGACGACACTGAATAACCTGCAAATAGAATAGCAAAAAATAGCACTGACATCATAATTGTTCATTAAAAAGATGCTTACTTAAACAACCCCATTTATTTTAATTTAGAGACTCAGTTTTTAATTATGATCAATAGTTTCATTTATGTATTTAGGATTGTCCTACAAGGTGGGGTTCTCAAATCAAGATGATTGAGCGCATTCTTGAACAAGAACGTGCCATTAGACAAGTCCTAAGCAATGATCGAAAGTCAGTTCATTTGATACCATCTTGGCAGGATATCGAAGTGTTGGAATCAATCAAGTCTGCTCTGGGTCCATTACATAGCTTTACCGATTTATTATCTGGAGAAAAACATGTTACCATATCAGCTATTATGCCGCTGCTTCATCACCTGTATAGTGATATTCTTTTGAACAAGGAAGATGATACTCGGTTAACAAAAGATATCAAGAATAGAGTGAAAGTTTACATGGAACAGAAGTACAGTGATGAAGAAAATATTTTGTTTTTGAACATAGCATCTTACCTTGACCCCAGATTTAAATCCCAGTATATGAATGAGGCAAGCAAAGATGCTGTTCAAGAGAAGTTAATACTAGACGGAAAACTAGTAACTGCTCAATGCAGACCACTTTCTGACAGCAATCAGCCATCAACATCTACTGACACCTCAGTGTCGAGCCTGCCTACTCCGCCCAGTTCTGCTCCTGTTCCTCAGAAAAAAATGAAACTGAGTGATGTCTTCAAGAGCAAAGTTCAATCTACTACATCACTTTCTGCTGAAGACGAAATTAAAGGGGAACTGGATTCCTACCTAAGGCACCCCACCATAGATGCGGATAAAAATCCTTTGGAATGGTGGAAAATACAAAGTACATCCTTCCCTATTCTTGGTGGATTGGCTAGGAAGTATTTGTGTGTTTGTGCAACCAGCTCTTCCTCAGAGCGTGCTTTTAGTACCGCAGGATATTTATTATCACCTAAACGAACATGTGTCAACCCAGACAAAATGAACATGATGGCATTTTTATCAAAAAACTTATAAAATGTATACAACTTTTCTCTTTAATTCTATTTAATTTTTCTGGCATTGATTTAAATTTGATAACTTAATCAGTAGAAATTTGCTTACATACACCTATAAATTTAAATGGAATTGACGATATTTAGTAATATCATGATATTTTGGGGGGACGATATATCGTTAGCCAAATTTCAATATCGCCCAGCTCTAGTTTCTACTCCACAGAGCCTTTCACAATGGTTGATGAAAGAGAAAGACCATCCAATTCATGTTTAATTAGTGGGTGTGTTGGTGGGAGTTGTCAGTCCAGGGGAAACTTGGCAACTATGTATGTGTACCTGAAAATGGTCCTGCACCTTTATGAAAATTAGTATTGACCATCTTGGAATCAAATGCCCCCAAATTAGCATCAAGAGATATACAGATAATATAGAATATAATGTTGTGTACATACAGTAGGCGCCAAAAAAAAGTTCCGAATTCCGTCCGGTAGAACGCCCGTGAAACGGTAGTCTTTTTACCGTAGTTTTTATCGTTGCGTTCCGTACCGTTTTGATTAAACGGCCGACACCGTTTACTAAAACGGTGAAGCATTTCCGTCGATTCACAGATATTTTCTAGCTAGAAACTCTTCTTATAGCTATATCAGCAAGCTAAGGCCTTATATCGACCATTAAACGCTACGGGGATAGTGAAAAAAAGCTCGTACAAAATTTTCACTTGCTTCAATAAAGTTGCAGACCGAAATTCCGATGGGCACAGAGCTATAACGAGGTCCGCACTTCGTAGATCTTCTGTTAGCTACCGATGGACCTCCAGTAGTAAAAAATCTAAGCCGGAGAAGGCCCTAACTTCGAGAAAACGTCGATACTGTGCGGTGGTCGAACTAACAATTCTCCGCGATACAACTTCGTATAGGACGGCTTCAAATTTTTTAAACCAGAAAAGCTCCGCCTCTGGAGCCTATAAACAAAAAATCGGAACGTTTTATTGGATAAACGATTTTTTATATTTCTTTGAGCGAGACATACGGTGAACGAGAAAGTTTAAAATGGTATTGCGGTCGAACGGAACGGCCGTTTTTTAACAAATGGCGTACCGTTTTTCCCCCGTTTTTTAATCGTGCAACGGCCGTTCTACGGAACGGAATTCGGAATTTTTCTGTGTCTCCTACTGTATGTGTGTGCTTAATTTCAGCTAATAACAGATGAGGCTATTATTGGCGAGCGAGCGTAGCAAGCGAGACACTTACAGGGGTAACACAATTGAAAATCGGGGATGTTTGTTTATTTATATATATGTTTGGATGTACGTATGTCATTTTGTACTTTGACCCTCGCGTATTTTTGTGTTCTCTCCGTGTTCGACCCCGTCCCAAACTTCACTAAACAGAATCCTCTGGTTTAGTGATCATTACCCGTATCACCCTAGAAATTGAATTGCTTTGAATTCTTTTGCGGGTGCAGATGGGAGCTCTATTTCTATTTGAGTTAGTGGCGGTTGTAAGTTAATACGCTATTTGTCACAGTTATAAGCACTACGCGACAGTATTTACTTGAAAATTCATTGTCCACTAGACTAACATCGAAGGTAATCTTGCGTAGGACTGTTCAGTTGTTTGAAAGTATTGTGCGTTACAACTACTACACAAAGAAAATTTTAAATAACGTGACTTGATTTTGTTTCTTCTTTTTCAATTCAAACAGTTGCGGGGAGCGGTAACTATGACGTTGAATCCCCTTTACCGTGTATACGTGATTTAAAAACTCAAATTTATTTTAATAGCTTGAGTGTTAGTAGTTAGAATCAATCGTTTAACAATAGTGTGGTTTAAGGCTCGCTCGCCATTTGTGCTCACCTGTAGAACATGGATACACACGTAGCATAAGTCACTATAATTTTATTAGTCTAAACAATCATTTTACGTACATATCTAACACATGACACGTGTTATGTCAATTGAAGAATACAATGTGCATAATTGTAATCATAGGAAAGTTGCAAGTGTGCAATGGGCGTGGCAGAGGCGTGTCCTGCAGCCTTTCATCAGCAGTCGGAATCTTTGGCCAAGCCTCTTTTTGTATCCATGACTCATCAACACTCCAAAGTCAGGCTGGCTTGTGTCAAGGTGAGGAAGTGGGTGTGGTGCTAAGAGGTGTGAGGGGTGGGGCTAGTGTGAAGCAAGTTGAAACTGGATTCTATAGCCAGTTCGCATGAGCTACTGTAGATTGTAGCTTGATGTGTACGGTGCCACTATAACAAGTAGCAGTACACTCATTCTATTTAGTACATTGTAAAATTCAATAATTTAATATAATTATTTTATTACATTATCAGTGTACAATCTGTGAGTTTTGATTAACTGTCTATTGATTAGCAATACTTCCTTTTTTCCCTAATAAAGAGTAAAAGTTTGTTTAATCATAGCTTGTGTTCGAACACTGTAGCTTTGATAATCTAATCACAAGAAGTGGATATAGTAGAACTTGCTTGTTAAGTACATGTGCACTCAATGTTTATTGTCTTTATTAGTGCTCAGTAAATACATGCATATAGTACATAAGGAGGCCTCAGATTAGAAAATGAGAGCACTTTTTTGTAAAGACCATTTTAACACTATTTTTATAAAAAGAAATTCCCTACATCATTGAAAATGAAAGCAGGCAGGCAGGATGCGAGTGATGTAACGGCAATGATCTTCAAAATACTCGTGATCCTTCAGGAGTCTTGCAATACTTAAAAACTTTTTTTTCTCATTTCTCATGACAGGACAGTTGGAGAGAGTGTTCGTGTAGCATGGACTCTACCAAAGAGTCTAATTTAACAGTTCCATCGTACTCTTGTTCGGACTGGAGTAATTTGAGCATCGACTCAGTTACTGTGGAATACTGGGACGTTGACTCGGAACCGGAGAAGACACACGCAGCCATCACTGCAGCCTTCACGCTGCTCTTCCTAGCAGCAGGCCTGCCCAGCAACCTGCTCATTGTGACTGCCATCGTCCGACTGCGACTCTTCAAGGAGCCCACGTACATCCTGCTGCTCAACTTGACCGTGTCCAACGTCTTAACTTGCGTACTAGTCATGCCTTTCACGATCGTGGCTGGCTTTGCTGGCGGATTCAAGTTTGGTGGCAGTGACGTGGTTCGCTGTGCCTTTTGCCAGTTTCAACTGGTCTACTCCATCTTCACTACATTCTCATTCCATATCTTAGTTCTGCTTGCTTTGGATAGATTCATTTTCATTAAATATCCATTCCAATACCATCAATGGATCACGAGATGGAGAACAACTTGCATTGTGTTGGTGTTGTGGGCATTTTGCACTCTCCTTGCTTTGCTCCCTCTATTTGGCATAGGAAATTTTGAATTTCGATATCACATAGCCAGCTGCAACCTTCAGCTGGCAGCAGGTTGGATGCTCAGCAAGAACATTTACTACACCATTGCTCTGCTAGTGGAGTCAGCCATTTTGTTAGTGGTGTTGATAGGATCCAATGTTTGGATAGTTTGTATCGTGCAACGTCATCTCTACAGAATGTACTCTTCCAAAAACTCACAATGGATGAAGGACGTCAAGGAAAGGCTCGATGGAGCCAAGAGCAAGAAGCAGCTGCAGCTTGTCAAGGTGTTTGTGAGCACGTTCGTGGCTCACTCGGTCACTTGGCTGCCTGTTATGATTCGCATCATCGGCACTGCAGTATCGGGCAGCGATGAGTTCTTTCCAGGCTGGTTCTACGTGTTTGTGTCCCTCAGTCTGGTCTCCTACACTATAGTCCATCCCCTCATCCTAATAGCCACCATCCCTGACATTAGGACCTCCATTGGCACACTCCTGTGCTGTTGTTCACACTGTTCCAAGTCATGTCAAACTAATTGTCATTTTAGTTGCACCTGCAAATCCATGAACAAATGCTTAGATTTAGTAAGTTTTGCACTTTTACCTGTTCAAGATGAGATTTCTGTCTAAAATGATGATTGGGTCACGTTATTGTGGAATAAAGGGGAGGAGTTGAGTGTCTCTATGCTTAGATAACCTATTTTTCACTATGTACTTACCGTGCTTCTTGTCTAAGGTGAGACTTTGATTACACTGTGTAGTAGTTCTTGGCCTTTCAAATGTTGTAAATGTCTTTAACCCTTAGCGGATGACAATCACGAATTCGTGACAGGCGTTACGTACTACGTGTACGGGAGTCACAAATCCGTGACTATACGCATATATATGTTAATAGAATACGGTTGTCACGAATTCATGACAGGCATGCTCAAGCTCAAGTTCTATCTTTTTACTAGCCATTCACATGACACGCACACAATATCAGTAGCATCTGCTGAAGCAAGGTTGTTGTGCACTTATCTTTAGAGAACTGTTAATGTTTGAGGATGATAGCATCAATACCAACTATTGTTATAGTTTGAAGGTGAAAGTAATCCCGGATTCAAAGACAACAACAACAGTGAATCATTTCAACAAATACAGTAGGACTTCAATTATCCGAACACGTTGGGACCGAGGAGTGTTCGGATAATCCAAATGTTCGGATAATCGAACATTAAAATAAATTTAATTCATAGTGATTTAAACGATATTATTATAAAAAGAAAACAATGATAAATCAGAATAAAACTAGTTAATAAAGCATGTCACTAAAGCACATGTACACAACGTTACTTAAAATAATCAGTAATTTTTTTTAATGTCTCCTGAAAAGGTGCCACAGTATCTTCAGCTGCAGAAAGAGATTCACCTTGGACTGACAAAGCTCGTATCCCATGTCTGTTCTTAAATCTTTTTAACCATCCAGTTCCTGCTTTGAAAGAGTCACTTTCAGAGTTATCCTGATAAATGAGGGGACACAACTGTAAAGCTTTGCTTGCAAGAAGAGGACCACTAATAGGAATGTCTGCACAAAACGATTGTCAGAATTTAAAGACAATTCAATTCTTTTGCATTCTTACCTTCACACCTCTGCTGAACAAACCAAAGATATCCTGCATGATCAAGCTCATCTAGAGTAGATTTCTTCATTGTCTTGCGCTTCTTCACACATACTCCCTCGCAAATCTCTTTCTGAAATTGCTTCAGTTTCTCACCGTTTTTCACGATATCGTGAACGGTAGACTTTCCTATGCCATATTCACTTGCCAGGCTCTGCAATGTTCTTCCTTTTTTGCTAGATCGCAAATGCTTATTTTTTCGCCTAAGTTAAGACTTTCCTCTTCCTTTTGCTCCCAACAAGGCTTACTGAAGCCGCCATAGTGCTACCGCGAATCGATTTACAATGAATGCTAGCGGTATGAATCGTCAATAGAGCCTATTGAAGGGGTGTGGTCCATTGAGCGGAGTTCGGATAATCGACGTGTTTGGTTAATCGACGCCCGGATAATCGACGTCCTACTGTAGTGACTACAAGTAGAAGTGAAAAAATTATGCTAGAGTGTGGGGGGTATACATTCCAATATTGGCAGTCCAGGAAATGGGTGTGGCTAAGACATTTAAACTAGACACCCATCAAGCCAGCTGTGGACCAGAGCAGTTGAAGACTAGCACTGCAGCTGTGATGGAGGCAGAGGTAGAAACAGGAGAGTGGAGCATGAGTATCATCAGAATATGATATAAATACATACCTAATGAAAAAAGTGACATAAGGTGAACTCTAGCTTTATAATTTTTACGTGTACGCTTATATATAAATAAATTAGCCCGTCAACATTCATTCGTTAAGGGTTAAAAAAATTTAAATCTTGCCTGAACTCTCAAAACAGAATAGCAGAAAGGTGGAGAGCAGCTCATATCTCACAACACGTAATTTTTCCCCGGCCATATTACAAATTGACATCAGAAATTGTGTGGGAATTAGTCGCAGTAAATGTTGCAGTACTCTCATCTCTTTCATTCAGTGACACTTCACTCTACCTACATACATATGTAGCTACAATGATGTTAGCTTGAGGTATTGACCTGTAGATACTTTATTACCAATAATGTATTGTATCAGATGTCCCCAGGCAATTCACACCTCCCAAGGCTTCATTGTTGACATCAATTTTAATGTATTTATAAACAAAATGGTAGCTAGTTAAAGAAACCCACTTACTGTAAGTTCAGATCCAATTCAACTGTTAATTGTCAGTAATCTCCAGAATCAGAGCGTGACTGACAGACAGACTGACAGGACAACTAGTATAACCCTCTCACATATGCGTGCTGAGGGCTAATAGCAGTGGCTATACCTACATGGCTGTAAACCCATTAATACTACTAGCAAGTACCTGCCACACAGTGGCGTTTGACGTATTGCAAAGTAAGAAAGAGTTATTATTATTCATTGTTGTCACATCAGCTTCCCTCTCCTGCTCTCTTTTCCCTGAACTATCAGACTAGCTTTCTTATACTCCTTTCCTTTTTCTTTCTTTTTCTTTTTTCCAGTTCTTTCTTCTTGAGTCATGGAGTCCCTTCTCCTACTTTGTCTACCTCTCCTGCTTCTGAATCTCTCTTTCCTACTATCATGATGTGGACTTACATAGGCTTTGCTAAGCTTTTGTCTTCTTTTAAGTACTTTCGCCTTCTTTTTTAAACCTACTCCACTTTTCCTCGCCGATTCCACCCACTTTTTAGTTATGTACAATTAATCACCTTTTTTATTCTCTTTCGTATCTTCGCCTTCCATATTGAAGCCTACGCTGCCTTCCTCTCTTATTCCACCTGCTTTTAGACTAACTGTGTCAAGCAACATCCAGATCTTATCAGAGACAACCTAATTAAAAAAAGCCAAAATTTAATTTTCCGTGGATGATGCGGGTAAGACTCCCTTAACCAAAGCATTCTTGCCATCTTCCCAAAGTACATTCCGTTAAAAGTGCTCTATTGTACCAGAGCTCTGGTAGATAAAGTGTAGTGATTTGACAATTGGACAATGAACATTCCAATAGGAAAGATTCTGTATATAGCTACATATGGCAAACAACACGTTTTCCACGATAACTTGCCAACGTGACTAATAAACAAACTCTGCTAAGTTGTGTAAGACATACATACAGTAACTGTAAACATTTCTTCTCTGCCATCTCTGTAGCTCTTTCCTTTTTCCTGTCAATATTTCGAAGTCTTTGGTATTTATTGTTGAACTTCTAGTGACCGTATTAATGTGTAGTTTAACATATGTAGCCTTCGGCAGTGGACTTGCATTGACCTCTTTGAACTTTGGCCATCGTATACGTACATATACCAAAATCTCAATTGAGACTCGCTCGTTTCACTTGCCCAATTATATAGAAATCTCAATTAAGGTGCACCCAAGAGTGTCTCACATTAGTCAGTTTGTTATGCCATATACATTTAATGGATGGTGAAAATACATTTACAGTTTAAAAATATTATTACAAATTGAATTGAGCAGACAAACTTACAGTAGATTTTTGCACAACATAAAAAAGCAAGGGAGTGAAACTAGATTATTACATAGTGCATGTGTTTGTAAGAGTAAAGTGAACATTTTATTACCTAAACGTTCTGCCGAATATTTGGTAGACTGGCTCACTGGCCACACTGTGATAACTACACTTATGTACAGTGTACATACAATATATAATTATACGTACAAAACATTGTACATTGGAACACTGAAAATGGCTTCTCTGTGAGCTATCGATACTTATCCACCGGGTGGTCATCCGACTGAATAGACTTCTCAGATAATGAGGAAGGGTACATTAAATGTACATTAGGAGACAAAATAAAGTTCCGAATTCCATATATCAGCAAGCTAAGGCCTTGTATCACCCGTTAAACGCTACGGGTATAGTGCAAGAAAGCTCGTAATAAATTTAATGGGTGTGGCTAAGTACACACAGTGTCTCCCACCCCCAACGAAAAATATATAGTTAGATGTACAGATATAAGAGTAGGTGTGGTGTCCGCTGCTGAGTCAGCATGCAGTCCACTGCAGTTAATTCCTGTGTGTTCTGAGAGAGTGCCATTAGTTCCAGCTGATTGACTCTGTGTGTAAACAGGGGAAGTATTATAGCTACTATCTAATAATGTGGTTCTGTCTTGTCTGTCAGCAAGTTCCACAGAGGAAGTCATAAGTCTGGTATATTTAGACTCACAAGCACAGACTGGCATGTGAGGGTACATTCGTACAGTAGGAGACAAAATAAAGTTCCGGATTCCATTCCGTAGTACGGCCGTAAAACGGTAGTCTTTTTACCGTAGCTTTTACTGTTGCGTTCCGTACCATTTTGACTAAACGGCCGACAGCGTATACTAAAACGGTATAAAAAAAAATGATAAAAAAAAAAGTTAAGCTTTTCCGTCGATTCACAGATATTTTCTAGCTAGAAACTCTTCCATAGCTATATCAGCAAGCTAAGGCCTTGTATCACCCGCTAAACGCTACGGACATAGTGCAAAGTATCAACGGGCACACAGCTACAACGAGGTCCGCATTTCGTAGGTCTTAGCTACTGATGGACTTCTGAAATCTAAGCCCGAGAAGGCCCTAACATCGAGAAAACATCGATACTGTGCAATGGTCGAGCTAACATTTCTCTGCGAGACAACTTCGAATAGGACTGCTTCAATTTTTTTTACCTCAGAACCTCCACCTCAGGAGTCTGTAAACAAAAAAAAATCGAGACATTTTATTGGATAAACGATTTTTTATAATTTCTTTGAGCATGGCGTGTGGCAAACAAGAAAGATTAACACAGTAATGCTGGTCGAACGGAACGGCCGTTTTTTTTTTGTTTTTTTAAACCAAACGACGTACCGTTTCCCCCCGGTTTTTAATCGTGCAACTGCCGTTCTACGTTGTCTTCTACTATAGCATGAGTAAATATGGCATGTCCAATGTACATAACATCAAATGATAGTAAGCGTGGCCATTTCATTTTAGTTCGGGTTTTCAATTAATACCTCTTACTTTGTGTATTTTAGCTGCATATGAAAATTTGATTGAAACCGTTCAAGTGCAGACAGCTGTCTGCAAGCTATGGAGGTTCCCTTTAGTCCATTGCTTATTCACACATTGTCTTGGGTATCTATGAGGGAAGCTTTCTCTATTGTTATTTGATGTCTTACAAGTGTCCATTTCCTTGCAAGTGTATTCCCTTAAGGTGTTTTCCACTCTTATCCTCTTGGATAGAGTACAAGTATAGAGTAGGTATCAGGATATAGTGTGGTTAAATTAGCCATGCCAATATCTCTATTATATTATTCTGTGGCATTAGGTTAATATGGTTACAATTATGGAATGAAGAGATGGGATTTTAGGTGACAAAAAATTCACTGGATAGCTGTATGCAGACAAAAGGCGGACCTGGTAAAGGTTTTCATTTCACATCTTTACTCCATACATTTTATACTTTGTTTTCTGCTCGTGATGTAATGATGATACAAGAAAGGGATCACACAAAACTACATAGGTTAATTTCATTCTGTAGTTATATAATGTATGTAGTTAATTCATATTACCCTCAGTCCATCCCTTCCTCCCCCCACCCTCACTCTCTCTCTCTCTTTCTCTTTCCCTTCCCCAAGACATTTGTGATCACAGGTGTTTAGACTTTTTTCTCACATGTACTCCAGTAGAAATGGCTGTGTATGTTATGGCTACTGGTGGTAACAGTTAATAATCTAATTTTTTATCTCACTAATTTCGATGAGTCTGCGGCATTTGCTGAAAAGCGTTATTTATTTAATTAGTTATGGTTGGATTACAAATCTGTTTTGATATATACCGCATGTCTTCAAGCTCTGTTAACCAAGCAGTTATCTTTATTTCCTTTCAATCATTCTACAAAATTCTTTTTGCGGCATTTGTTTGTAACCAGAAACCTTGCACTTTCCTTGACCATCGTGGCAGTTACCAAACATTTCATTTCCTGGTTTAATTTCCTTGTGCATGACTCAAATACAATGTGTGCAACTATGGGAGGACTCAGTTGTAGTTGTGGGAAATCCAGCGAGTAAGTAGAGAGTGCAAGATGGACGACAATTTTGTTAACTATTCTTGTGCAGATGGTCTAGCCTTGAGCACTAATTCTGTCACTGTGGAATACTGGAGCACACTGGATCCTGCCTTCAGGGCAACTTCATTTACAAGTGCCATATTCACTCTCTTTTTTCTTGTAGTTGGTCTACCCAGTAACCTGCTCATCATGGTGAGTATCCTGCAGCAGAAGCTGTACACTGAGCCCACCTATATCCTCCTTCTCAATCTATCCTTGGTGGACTTCCTGATGTGTCTGCTTGTCATGCCTCTCACCGTGGTGTCGGGGATTCTGGGGGAGTATCCCTACGGGAGCTCTGACCTAGTGAGATGTCAATGGTGCAAGTTCGGCATCACCTTTACCATGTTTGGTACCATGTCTCTTCATATTCTTTCTCTGCTGTCATTGGATAGATTCATTTTTATCAAGTACCCATTCAAGTATTACAAAATAGTATCCACAATGAATGTTACAGTAATTCTGGTATGTTTGTGGGCTTACGTCTTTGTGCTGTCCATTTTGCCTCTGTTTGGCTTCGGAGACATGGTGTATCAGCGCAGCATTGCCACCTGTACCATACGGTTCTATGGTGAGACGAAACTGAGTCAAAATGTCAATTACATCATCACCCTGGGATCGTCATCTCTGTTGCCTCTGGCAATTCTGTTGCTTAGCAACGTGGGCATTGCGATCATTGTAATCAAACACATACGAAGAATGTATTCGCTCAGAAATATTTCCAAAGATGAAGCGAAATTTATGAGGGAAGTGAAGGACAAACTGAAAAGAACTAAATACCAGAAGCAGCTTCAGTTGTTCAAAGTGTTTGGAGCCATCATGGTGTCCGCACTGCTACCCTGGATTCCCTTGAACATTCGAGGATACTTGGTTGTGGTAGAAGGCAGCGAGTATCTCAATAACTGGTGGAATGCAGTCGTCTTCATGTGCGTTCTGTCCTTTGCAGTCATTCATCCCATCATTAATGCCAGTCTTATGCCGGAGATTAGACAGTCTTTTTTCAAAGTCTTCAAAATATTTCCTTGCCATGGTCATTGTGTTATTGCAGACTCTTTCATATACAAGTGTTGTGGTTGTAGTAGGTGGAGTTTGAAAGACACCGGTGAAGAACCAAAAAAGCATGGCTGCTATTGCATTGACTTTTTGAGTATTACTGTTTTACCCGTCCAGCAGGAATTCAATAGTAGAGAATGTGTAGCATGAGAAGTTTGTATTGTTTTATTGGCAACAATGTACTTATATTCAATATAATTTTTTTTTTGATTCTTCTACATGCGGGGTGCTATTTAAATTAACATTTTAATGATGAAGCTAGAACTGCATAGATCCAGATTGTAATATTCCAATACCAGGGATTCATACGGGATTTCTTATACTTACAAGCTGGAGTAAGATAATTTAGGGGAGGGGAACAAAGTATAGGGGGGAAAGTAATGTAGGGGGGGATCCCAGGATTTCCATAGTCTGTATGAAACCGTGAATATGATTCTCTTTGTCCGTGGTTGACCTCCAACTCTGCATAGTTAAGTCTGAATTCTTTAAAAAGCTAGGATAAAGGAAAGGGTTTACGTAAACTCTGTAGTCTGCCTATAAATAGCAGATTATCCAGTATAGCCAGATAGTCTAGCCAGGATATCCTGGTAGTAGTTTATGATATTCAATCAATAATAGTTTTTGATATTTGGTCCAGCTCTAATCCCACTTCACTGGTATCAGTTGCAGACTGGCATCAGGTGGTGGCAGTTGAACAGACTCCAAACTCAGTATACATTAGGTATGTAAGGTCCAGCAACTGATGGCAATCCAATAGAATAGCTGACTTTGTCCATGTACATGTATAAGCTGTGATAATTTGAGTGAGTTTGACTGCATGGGTATAGTGTATGAAGTTCACCTTTCTGTATTATCGTCTAACGGGAAATTGTTAGGGACAGATCATGATCACCATCTGCACTGGTGCGTACACAAGAGAAGCAACGAGAAAGAATTAAAAAAATGTATAGTGGATATTTCGAGCTACCCGACCTACGGAACATTTCAATTACGATCTAGCCAGTTGGAAATTTAGAACAACAGTACTAACTCAGTCTAACTGTAATGGCTTCTTTTCTACAACACACACACAATAAATAGAAACACAAAATTTGTTTAAGTGCATACTCTGGCCTTGTAAATGTTCAGTCCTATTCTTATTGTAGCCAATTGGTATTTTTTTTTTTTTTGGTAAAGTGTCTTGATAAAATATAATACTCAGATGTAAGGCTATTTGTTAATGACTTTTGAGTAAAAAAAAAAGGCTATATTTGGACAGACCTTAACTAAACACTTGGTCTTTTTTTACTTTGTCTATTGCCTAACAAAGTTGGCAGACAACGAAAACTATGAGATGGTACATACTTCTCTCTTCAACATTGTCAATCAGTAAGTGCAGTTTGACCACTTCAACCACTGAACAATACACACAGCAGACTATATATAACAGCCCTTAAAATACTATGTTCTCTTCATCTCAAATTGCACTCCAACTTCAGTGTTTCTATACTCATGACATGTGATAATACACTCTGACTTTAGTGTGCTGTCAGAAGAGAACACATTTGGACTTCAGTGTGCTGCAATACTGTACTTGGACTTCTAGAAAACTTGATACAATTTATACTAAGATTTTTATGTAGCTCACAGTGAAACACTCTCTTTATTAGCCTATGTATAATCATCTATACAGTA
>WLWD01000635.1_pt1 | contig 42307 bp, 39 predicted proteins | sample 6712731 | NCBI WGS metagenome assembly WLWD01 (sample SAMN12718690, study PRJNA576275) | sponge metagenome | isolation source: marine sponge | host: Mycale hentscheli | place: New Zealand: South Island, Marlborough, Capsize Point | collected 2014-11-01 | reverse complement strand
TTAGGCTCAGGAATTTGTTGCTATTCAAGGCTACTTAACAAGAGCAAGCTACAATGTGAGGTACGTTTGTATCACGGGTTGCTTGTCCACTCAGATTTTCTTACCTGTTTAAATAGGGCCTATTTATTTAGAAACTCAGCCAATTTATTGTTTGCTGACCAAGATAATAAGATATACAATTCATCATAGACTCTATATGCCACTATTTATGCTTTAGCTGTCCATTACTCCTCATGTCTATATAGGTACAGTTCTCTATGGTTATGGTGATGCTATTTACCACCCTCCAAATTCAACTGCTGCTTGTATCTGCCACAATTTCATGTCATCATAAAATTATATAATATATATTGTACATGTCATTATAAAATTATGGTAATTGTCTTTTTTTTTTGTATAATTTAAAAAAAGTTGAAATTTAACAAGTAGATATAAAATATAGTAAAATCATGAATGATTCAGTGTGAAGGACAAAGTAATACTGGAATGTGTGTGGCCATAGCTAAAGTGTAGGTGATGTGCTGGATTCTTCACATTACTGTTGAGTACTTCAGAAATTCGTCACACCAAGAAATAAGAATAGAGTTTAAATACACGCTTAAGCACACAACAATCAGACTTACTTGAGGAGGCATTCAGCCGCGGTCCTGTGCTTCTTTCCTCTAAGCTTAGTAGCTCCAGATAACCCTCCGCAACCTTCAACCAGTTTTAGCGCACAACTAGAAGCTCGTACAAACTATAAACTACGAGTGATTAGTTATAACTTGAATACAGCCGCGGAAGAAACTGCTTTAGCTTCTTTTTCATTTCAACAAGTAAACTTACGGTAATAATGCGCACCTTGGACCCGCCCCGTTTTTACTGTGGGCGTCGACGTGTTTTCGCGCGTTTGAGCTACTACTGTCATGTGACCTTAATTGGTCTCTGGTTTCGTCAAGTGCATTCCTCTTTTGCCACATTTGTGGTCGCGCCAACTCAACGTGGACATACTATAGTAATACCACTGTGTACACGTACTAGTATTACCACTGTGTACACGCACTAGTATTACCACTGTGTGCTCACACGCACTAGTATTACTACTGTGTACACTCACTAGTATTACCACTGTGTACACGCACTAGTAATACCACTGTGTACACTCACTAGTATTACCACTGTGTGCACACACGCACTAGTTGGCGAGCGAGCATAGCGAGCGAGACACTTACAGGGCTAACACAATCGAAAATCGGGGATGTTTATTTATTTATTTATTTATTTATTTGTATATATGTATGGACGTATGTATGTCATTTTGTACTTTGACCCTCGCGTTTTTGTGTTAGTTATGTGGTCGACCCCGTCCCAAATTGCACTAAACAGAATCCTCTGGTTTATCGGTCAGCGCCCAGCAAAGGAGCAGGGTGACGTTTAACTCCCGGGTGGCCAGTGCCGCTGATGACCCCGATGTGTGGAGTCGATCAGTACCCGTATCACCCTAGATATTGAATTGTTTACCGTTTTGAATTCTTTTGCGGGTGCAGTTCAAACTTGAAAACTTAAGGGACTTCCATTTCTATTCGAGTTAGTGGCGGTGGTAAGTCAATGCGCTCTTTGTCATGGTTATAAGCGGTGCGCAACAGTATTTACTTGGAAATGCATTGTCCACTAGACTACTGCGAAGGTAAGTCTGTGTAGGTGCATGTCCAGTTGTGTCAAAGCATTGTGTGTTACAACCACTACTTAGCTAAAGAATATCACAAAGAAAACTTTTAAATAACGTGTATTGTTGTTTTTTTTTGTTTTCCTTCCAAGCAATTGCAGAGAGTTGTTACTATGGCACTGAAATCCCTTTACCTTGTATGCTAAATTAAAAAACTGGACCTTATTTTCAGTAGCTTCAGTGTTAGAAGTCAAAATCATCCATATAAAAATAGTATAGTCTTTAGGCTCGCTCGCCATTTGTGCTCAAGCACATCACTAGTATTACCGCTGTGTACACGCACTAGTATTACCACTGTGTGCACACACATACTAGTAATACCACTGTGTACACACACTAGTATTACCACTGTGTGCACACACATACTAGTAATACCACTGTGTACACGTACTAGTATTACCACTGTGTGCACACGCACTAGTAATACCACTGTGTGCACGCACTAGTAATACCACTGTGTACACACACATACTAGTAATATCACTGTATACACGCACTAGTATTACCACTGTGTGCACACACATACTAGTAATACCACTGTGTACACGTACTAGTATTACCACTGTGTACACACACTAGTATTACCACTGTGTGCTCACACGCACTAGTAATACCACTGTGTACACTCACTAGTATTACCACTGTGTGCACACACGTACTAGTAATACCACTGTGTACACGTACTAGTATTACCACTGTGCGCACACGCACTGGTAATACCACTGTGTACACACACATACTAGTAATATCACTGTATACACACACTAGTATTACCACTGTGCGCACACGCACTAGTAATACCACTGTGTGCACGCACTAGTATTACCACTGTGTGCACACACATACTAGTAATATCACTGTATACACGCACTAGTATTACCACTGTGTGCACACACATACTAGTAATACCACTGTGTACACGCACTAGTATTACCACTGTGTGCACACACATACTAGTAATACCACTGTGTACACGCACTAGTATTACCACTGGGTGCACACACATACTAGTAATACCACTGTGTACACGTACTAGTATTACCACTGTGTACACGCACTAGTATTACCACTGTGTGCTCACACGCACTAGTAATACCACTGTGTACACTCACTAGTATTACAACTGTGTGCACACACATACTAGTAATACCACTGTGTACACGTACTAGTATTACCACTGTGTGCACACACATACTAGTATTACCACTGTGTACACGCACTAGTATTACCACTGTGTGCTCACACACACTAGTAATACCACTGTGTACACGTACTAGTATTACCACTGTGTGCACACACATACTAGTGATACCACTGTGTACACGCACTAGTATTACCACTGTGTACACACACGCACTAGTATTACCACTGTGTGCACACACATACTAGTAATACCACTGTGTACACGCACTAGTATTACCACTGTGTGCACACACATACTAGTAATACCACTGTGTACACATACTAGTATTACCACTGTGCGTACACGCACTAGTAATACCACTGTGTGCACGCACTAGTAATACCACTGTGTACACACACGCACTAGTATTACCACTGTGTGCACACACATACTAGTAATACCACTGTGTACACGCACTAGTATTACCACTGTATGCACACACATACTAGTAATACCACTGTGTACACGTACTAGTATTACCACTGTGTACACGCACTAGTATTACCAGTATTAGTAGTGTTTGTTCGTACTAGTGTTTGTTCGTACTAGTGTTTGTTCATTCTAGAGTTTGTTCGTACTAGTGTTTGTTCGTACTAGTGAAAAACACATACTAGTAATACCACTGTGTACACGCACTAGTATTACCACTGTGTGCACACACATACTAGTAATACCACTGTGTACACGCACTAGTATTACCACTGTGTGCACACGCACTAGTAATACCACTGTGTGCACGCACTAGTAATACCACTGTGTACACACACGCACTAGTATTACCACCGTGTGCACACACATACTAGTAAGACCACTGTGTACACGCACTAGTATTACCACTGTGTGCACACACATACTAGTAATACCACCGTGTGCACACACATACTAGTAATACCACTGTGTACACGCACTAGTATTACCAATGTGTGCACACACATACTAGTAATACCACTGTGTACACACACTAGTATTACCACTGTGTGCACACACATACTAGTAATACCACTGTGTACACGTACTAGTATTACCACTGTGTGCACACGCACTAGTAATACCACTGTGTGCACGCACTAGTAATACCACTGTGTACACACACATACTAGTTATCACTGTATACACGCACTAGTATTACCACTGTGTGCACACACGTACTAGTAATACCACTGTGTACACGCACTAGTATTACCACTGTGTGCACACACGTACTAGTAATATCACTGTATACACGCACTAGTATTACCACTGTGTGCACACACATACTAGTAATACCACTGTGTACACGCACTAGTATTACCACTGTGTGCTCACACACATACTAGTAATACCACTGTGTACACGTACTAGTATTACCACTGTGTACACGCACTAGTATTACCACTGTGTGCTCACACACACTAGTATTACCACTGTGTGCACACACGTACTAGTAATACCACTGTGCACACACGAACTAGTAATACCACTGTGTACACACACGTACTAGTATTATCACTGTATACACACACTAGTATTACCACTGTGCGCACACGCACTAGTAATACCATTGTGTGCACGCACTAGTATTACCACTGTGTGCACACACATACTAGTAATATTACTGTATACACGCACTAGTATTACCACTGTGTGCACACACATACTAGTGATACCACTGTATACACGCACTAGTATTACCACTGTACACGCACTAGTATTACCACTGATTGCACACACATACTAGTAATACCACTGTGTACACGCACTAGTATTACCACTGTGTGCACACACATACTAGTAATACCACTGTGTACACGTACTAGTATTACCACTGTGTGCACACACATACTAGTGATACCACTGTGTACACGCACTAGTAACACACATACTAGTAATATCACTGTATGCACGCACTAGTATTACCACTGTGTGCACACACATACTAGTAATACCACTGTGTACACGCACTAGTAATTTCACTGTGTGGCACACACATAACTGTAATAACCCACGGTGTAACAACGCACTAGTATTCCCACTTTGTGCACACACAATACTAGTGATACCACCACTGTTGTACACGCACTGTAGTAGCACCATAACTAGTAATATCACACTGTATGCAACGCACTGTATTACCACTGTGTGCACACACATACTAGTACTACCACGAGTACACGCACTAGTAACACACATACTAGTAATATCACTGTATGCACGCACTAGTATTACCACTGTGTGCACACACATACTAGTAATACCACTGTGTACACGCACTAGTATTTCCACTGTATGCACACACATACTAGTAATACCACTGTGTACACGCACTAGTATTACCACTGTGTGCACACGCTCTAGTAATACCACTGTGTGCACGCACTAGTAATACCACTGTGTACACGCACTAGTAATACCACTGTGTACACGTACTAGTATTACCACTGTGTACACGCACTAGTATTACCACTGTTTGCTCACACGCACTAGTAATACCACTGTGTACACGCACTAGTAATACCACTGTGTACACGCACTAGTATTACCACTGTGTACACGCACTAGTAATACCACTGTGTAGTATTACCACTGTGTACACGCACTAGTATTACCACTGTTTGCTCACACGCACTAGTAATACCACTGTGTGCACGCACTAGTAATACCACTGTGTACACGTACTAGTATTACCACTGTGTACACGCACTAGTATTACCACTGTTTACACACACGCACTAGTAATACCACTGTGTACACTCACTAGTATTACCACTGTGTGCACACACGTACTAGTAATACCACTGTGTACACACATATGCTAGTAATACTACTGTGTACACACACTAGTATTACCACTGTGTACACACACTAGTATTACCACTGTGTACTCACTAGTTTTACCACTGTGTGCACACACGTACTAGTAATACCACTGTGTACACACACTAGTATTACCACTGTGTGCACACACATACTAGTAATATCACTGTGTGTACGCTCTAGTATTACGACTGGGTGCACACACACACACACTAATATTACCACTGTGTACACGCACTAGTATTACCACTGTGTGCACACACATACTAGTAATACCACTGTGTACACACATAAGTGTTACCACTGTGTGCACACACATACTAGTAATACCACTGTGTACACACACTAGTATTACCACTGTATGCACACACATACTAGTAATATCACTGTGTGTACGCTCTAGTATTACGACTGTGTGCACACACACACACACTAATATTACCACTGTGTACACACACTAGTATTACCACTGTGTGCTCACATGCACTAGTGTTTGTTCATTTTAGAGTTTGTTCGTACTAGTGTTTGTTCGTACTAGTGTTTGTTCGTTCTAGTGTTTGTTCATTCTAGTGTTTGTTTGTACTAGTGTTTGTTTGTACTAGTGTTTGTTTGTACTAGTGTTTGTTCGTACTAGTGTTTGTTCGTAGTAGTGTTTGTTCGTACTAGTGTTTGTTCGTACTAGTGTTTGTTCGTACTATAGTATGTCCAAGTTGAGTTGGCGCGGTAAGAACCGTTAATAACTTTTGAACGGAAGTAGCTACGCTTACGGGGTTTGTACCATTCGAAAGCTCGTGCCGAAGCGGTCCAGAAAATTCCCTATAAAAACTTCTGAGCCAGCGGGAAAGTGCAGTTTCAAAACTCAATAGAAAAGTCTATGGGAATAAATAAAACCACACGTTTCCCGCGCTACACGCGGCGGGATTTAGTCACGCGCTCAAACTGGGCCAAACACGTGCGCAGTACCTCAGAGACAATTGTAAACAAAAAGCAGTCGTAAGTTTGGTGACTTCGTTTCTACCCTTCTGCTTGACATTCTGGTTCATTTTAGGCTCAGGAATTTGTTGCTATTCAAGGCTACTTAACAAGAGCAAGCTACAATGTGAGGTACGTTTGTATCACGGGTTGCTTGTCCACTCAGATTTTTTTACCTGTTTAAATAGGGCCTATTTATTTAGAAACTCAGCCAATTTACTGTTTGCTGACCAAGATAATAAGATATACAATTCATCATAGACTCTACATGTCACTATTTATGCTTTAGCTGTCCATTACTCCTCATGTCTATATAGGTACAGTTCTCTATGGTTATGGTGATGCTATTTACCACCCTCCAAATTCCACTGCTGCTTGTATCTGCCACAATTTCATGTCATCATAAAATTATATAATATATATATTGTACATGTCATTATAAAATTATGGTAATTGTCATTTTTTTTTGTATAATTTAAAAAAAGTTGAAATTTAACAAGTAGATATAAAATATAGTAAAATCATGATATGAATGATTCAGTGTGAAGGACAAAGTAATACTGGAATGTGTGTGGCCATAGCTAAAGTGTAGGTGATGTGCTGGATTCTTCACATTACTGTTGAGTACTTCAGAAATTCGTCACACCAAGAAATAAGAATAGAGTTTAAATACATGCTTAAGCACACAACAATCAGACTTACTTGAGGAGGCATTCAGCCGCGGTCCTGTGCTGCTTCTTTCCTCTAAGCTTTGTAGCTCCAGATAACCCTTTGCAACCTTCAACCAGTTTTAGCGCACAACTAGAAGCTCGTACAAACTATAAACTACGAGTGATTAGTTATAACTGGGCATATATTGAATACAGCCTCGGAAGAAACTGCTTTAGCTTCTTTTTCATTTCAACAAGTAAACTTATGGTAATAATGCGCACCTTGGACCCGCCCCGTTTTTACTGTGGGCGTCGACGTTTTCGCGCGTTTGAGCTACTACTGTCATGTGACCTTAATTGGTCTCCGGTTTCGTCAAGTGCATTCCTCTTTTGCCACATTTGTGGTCGCGCCAATTCAACGTGGACATACTATAGTATTACCACTGTGTGCACACACATACTAGTAATATCACTGTGTGTACGGCGTACGCACTAGTATTACGACTGTGTGCACACACACGCACACTATTATTACCACTGTGTACATACACTATTATTACCACTGTGTACACGCACTAGTACTACCACTGTGTGCTCACATGCACTAGTGTTTGTTCATTCTAGAGTTTGTTTGTACTAGTGTTTGTTCGTACTAGTGTTTGTTCTTACTAGTGTTTGTTCGTACTAGTGTTTGTTCCTACTAGTGTTTGTTCCTACTAGTGTTTGTTCGTACTAGTGTTTGTTCGTACTAGAGTTTGTTCGTTCTAGTGTTTGTTCGTACTAGTGTTTGTTCGTACTAGTGTTTGTTTGTTCTAGTGTTTGTTCGTACTAGTGTTTGTTCGTACTATTGTTTGTTCGTACTAGTGTTTGTTCGTACTAGTGTTTGTTCGTACTAGTGTTTGTTTGTACTAGTGTTTGTTCGTACTAGTGTTTGTTCGTACTAGTGTTTGTTCGTACTAGTGTTTGTTCGTACTAGTGTTTGTTCGTTCTAGTGTTTGTTCATACTAGTGTTTGTTCGTACTAGTGTTTGTTCGTACTAGTGTTTGTTAGTACTAGTGTTTGTTCGTTCTAGTGTTTGTTCGTTCTAGTGTTTGTTCGTACTAGTGTTTGTTCATTCTAGTGTTTGTTCATTCTAGTGCTAGTTTGTTCTAGTGTTTGTTTGTTCTAGTGTTTGTTCGTACTAGTGTTAGTTCGTAATAGCTTTCTGCATTATTACTCCTTTTTCTCCGTTTCTTCTCTTTCGTGTTTTTCTAGGCAATGAATGCCCGGGATCAGGGGTTCTTGCTGCTATACAAGGATATTCTAGCTTGAATCTTGATACTGTTGGCATAGTAGCTACAGGTAAGTTACAATTGTATGTATCATGACGTAATTATGATTAGTTAATAAGAACTTTAATAAAAAATTAGTTGGCTCTACTTTTTCGGCTTATTTTTGGTGGGGGAGGATGGTGGAGAGCGAGAAGGAGATGTCGATGGTAAAAGTGTGGAGTCATGGTTGTGAGGTGTCTGAGTATGAGGTGGAGGACAGACAATGTCTTTACATGCATCCGGGACAAAGTCCCGGATTTTATCATGCAGATACTTCTGCCTCTCCTGTGGCAGTCCTGGTGGCTCAATCGCTTCGGGTAGCTGTTCGGGACGGGGCTTCCAGTCTTGGTGGTTCTTTGTGAGGAGGGTGAGCGTCTTCTCCTCAGCATCACATCGCATCTTCACAACCAACTTTGCCTGGTGTACCTGAGGAGAAAATCAGGTGGTGGAATGACGTAATGCCATCAAAGGCTCCCCTCTTGAAGTATGGCTGGAAGTGTTCCGCCCAGTCGTACTGTAGAACATGCACTGTACCATCCTCAGACTCAGAGACAGAGGTTATCATTCCATATATGCATTAAAAATATTTTGGTAAAAAATTGATAGAAACCATAAAATTGTTAATTGTCCAATTTGGTGCTTGCCGCGTTGTGCCCGATTTTCCCGTAGACTGCCACATGTGGTGAAATTTATTTTTTATTATTTCATCCCGCGATACCCTTCCAATTAGAGCACACTGTATGTGTTGATAACATGGTGAAATTGTTATTATTATTACTATTATATTATTATTATTATTATAGCCTTTCCTGACTGTGATGATGATTGCATGCCACAGCCACCTGCATGCAACTGGAAGAAATCTGGGAAAACGAGCAGCTCCGGGTCATCATCCCGAGATGCTCTTCCAATTAGAGCCCACTGTAAGTGTAGATAACATGGTGAAACTGTTGTTTATTATTAACCCTTAGTGTGCATGCACGAGAGGGTTATATAGTAGTTGTCCTGTCTGTTTGTCTTTCTGTCTGTCTGTCACACTCTGATTTTGGAGATTACAGACAATTAACCGTTTTCATTGCTCGAGCTATATTGATGCCCTATTAAAATAGTAAATAATAAATTATTCTTTCAGTCTGAGGTTATTTTGTAATAGCTGGCTATGTAGCTAGTAGCGCTGAGGGTTCGCACCTTTGGTGCTTCATTATTATTATTATTATTATTATAGCCTTTCCTGACAGTGATGATGATGGCATGCCACAGCCACCTGCATGCAAGCGTACGTGATTTCTGCTCTATTGTGGAGCAGTGGAAAAAGAATTGGGTACCGAAAGTCCTCAAGCAAGTGGAACTTGAGTGTGGAATCCGGCCTTCTCTTGCCGTTATTCAAGCTGAGATACAGTTAAATGGTAACTATTGATGGTGCACTTTTATTAGACTTTAACTATTCGTACCTGTATGCAGATTGGAACACTTCTCTCAGTACAATGGCTCTGGTCACTAGCCTAATTCCTGACAGTCGACACAGAGCAGACTATAGAAAAATTATTTGCCCTAGCCAGGTAAGCCTAAAGCTAATTACACCATGAAATATCAATTTTAAAATAAGGTCATAACCGTAAAAATCTGAGCTACTTAATGCATGTAAGAAAATTTCTTTTTGCCAGGTGAACATATGTGTTTAACCTTGTCACCTTACTCGTATAAGCACAATCTGACACTTTGTCAGACCACCTTTATTTACCCTCAGCGTGAGAGAGTTATCTGTTGTCTGTCTGTCTGATTTTGGAGATTACTTACAATTAACTGTTTAGGTATGCACTTAATTTGAAGGACAATTTAAAACCTTTTGTTGTGATACTTTTTGAGAAAACACGAAGCTACAGCTCCGTATAGGTACGAATTTTTGTGGGTAACACCCATTTTGTCACATGTTATCATGTGAGCTATTAATTTCTTGCAGCATAAGGTAGTTTTCTTTATGCTCAAAAGTTAAGCACTTGACTTGTGTGTTAAAACTATCTCTGAGTATGTTGGATTCCATTATTAAGACGCATTTACATCTACTGTTTTCATTGCACACCTTTGTTTATACTTGATAGGTCTGAGAAATGGTTTAATAGCTAGCTAGTGTATAGTGGCGCTGAGGGTTCGCACCTATGGCAAAGCAAAGAAGTGGTTTGTATTGATGAGAACGGTAATGATTTTTAGACCAACTTAACTGCTCTAAAAAACAAAAAAAAAATTGTTTTATATATATGTAGGGTTCCAACACAAAGTGTGTGTGGCATTCTGTGCATGTGAACCGGAAGCAGTGACATTAGTTAGACATCACATGTGGCCTGCTACTCCAAAGAACCCTACACTTGCATTCCATCAAGATTTACTTCTGTGGCTGGAATCATTAATCCTTGAAGGGTGTATGGGTGTAGATGCATTTTGTCGTGCTCTGGACTGTAAGAGAGGGAAGTCTATTAGTTCTCAAGTGAGTAAAACTTCACTGACTAGTGCAATATTGAATTATGTGCTGAAGTTTGTCAGTTGTTTTTTTATTTTTCATAACTTTATCAAACATACTTTTGCTTTGTTTAGTTCAGAAACATATATCCTGCTATTATTGAGGCTTTTGAGGAATTTAGGTGCGTATTTATCAGTATAGCCAATGTGCTTGATCTATTTCTTTGTTAAAATTATGTAACTGTACAGGTTTAACCGACACCATCTTGACTCACTGAAGTTCCTATCACCTGAACTTGACACCTCTACAAAATGCCCAGCTTGTCCTAAGGTCAGCTGTGTGTGTTGCAAGATAGTAATTAGTGTGGTGTTCATTTTATAGGAGGGAACACCAAAACATATTTCTTTTGATGGTATATATGGGCTTTGTCGAAAGAAATCGTCAGGAGTGAGTGTAAGGCCACCATTGTTTGCTGGTACTTTCTTTGAGGATCAGAATTCTGTAGACCAGTTTGTGTCATCTTATGATGCAGGACATCACATGCCAGACAAGGTACAATACATATACAATGGTCAGTGTCGTATATTGATTGAATTTTTTTTTGTGGCATCTTTGTTTTATATTATCTGGGGAGGTCACGAGTTCCTAGCTGGCGATGCCTTGCGTTCTAACGATATGCTGCACTGGATGAAACAGCTGTGTTTGGTAGCATATGCCGTCATCATTTCCCTCAGAGGTGCTTCAGTATGAAGCATGGAGAGAGGTTATACATTGTGAATATTGGAATTAAATATGAAGACACTATTTTCTGTATTCTCTAGATTTGCATATCCTGTGTATCTTCTTCAAAATCTAAAGGACAACATGGGCGACCAACAACTGATGCTATTCTATGATTATGTACTCTTTTTTTGTTACTGTGGTTTTTCATAGTACCAGATATGAGCAAAAAATATAATATATAATAATATGCAAGGTGGCAGCAAGCTATGTCAAATGTCATTGTAAAAATTTCTTTATGAGTCTCAATTTTTCCTGATCTGTTTCTCAAAGTACTCCAAAGGGTTCAGAACCCCGTAGCCCACTTCATTATGGTGGCTGCCTGGGTTTGTAGCCATAATTTTCAGCATCTCCCTCATGCACCAGACATTGCTCATCAGAGACACTAGCTCATACACTTTCATCCTGGCTGCTACATTTCTCAGATCTTCCAAGACTTGGCACACCAGACCAGCCACCAACTCAGATCTTCCAAGACCTGGCACACCAGACCAGCCACCAATGGAGTGGCAAAGGAAGTTCCATTTACAATACTGGAGTCGATGTTCCCCTTGTTTGCAGGAACCAACAGGTCCTCACCAAAAGCCAGTAAGTCCACTTCACGACCCACTGGAGTGAATTTGGACAGCTTGCAGGATCCATTGCAGGAGCCAATGCACAGCACATGACCCAGTCTGGCGGGAAAGGTGATGGGCTGCCTGCTTATACAGCCGTCGTTGGACGCAGCACAAACCACGATAATGTTGAAGGACAGAGCTTCCTGGATCTTCTGCGTTAAGCTGTGACAAAAAAGGGGGGAACCAAACGACAGTGAAATCACATTCACTCGGTCTCCATTCTGGCTACTATCTATAATTCTGTTGTATTCAATGATGTGGTCTATGGCTTCACAAACAATACCGGTATTAGCTATGTTGTTTGACCCCCATCTTGGACTACTTTGCACACCATGATTTTGGCATCTGGTGCGATGCCTCCAAATAGCATCGCAGAAAAAATAATAATAATAATATGCAATGGCAGCAAGCTATGTCAAATGTCATTGTAAAAATTTATTTATGAGTCTCAATTTTTCCTGATCTGTTTTCTCAAAGTACTCCGAAGGGTTCAGAACCCCGTAGCCCACTTCACTATGGTGGCTGCCTGGGTTTGTAGCCATAATTTTCAGCAACTCCCTCATGCACCAGACATTGCTCATCAGAGGCACTAGCTGATACACTTTCATCCTGGCTGCTACATTTCTCAGATCTTCCAAGACTTGGCACACCAGACCAGTCACCAATGGAGTGGCAAAGGAAGTTCCACTTACAATCCTAAAGTCGATGTTCCCCTCGTTTGCAGGAACCAACAGGTCCTCACCAAAAGCCAGGAAGTCCACTTCACGACCCACCGGAGTGAATTTGGACGGCTTGCAGGATTCATTGCAGGAGCCAATGCACAGCACATGACCCAGTCTGGCGGGAAAGGTGATGGGCTGCCTGCTTATACAGCCGCTGTTGGACGCAGCACAAACCACAATAATGTTGAAGGACAGAGCTTCCTGGATCTTCTGCGTTAAGCTGTGACTAAAAAGGGGGGAACCAAACGACAGTGAAATCACATTCACTCGGTCTCCATTCTGGCTACTATCTATAGTTCTGTTGTATTGAATGATGTGGTCTATGGCTTCACAAATAATACTGATATTAGCTATGTTGTTTGACCCATCTTGGACTACTTTGCACACCATGATTTTGGCATCTGGTGCGATGCCTTTAAATAGCATCGCAGAATTGGTGTTGGGCCCGGGGATGGGAAGTTCTGTGGGATTGCCACAGATAAGTCCTGCACAATGTGTGCCATGTCCTAACTTGTCCGTTATATCTCCACCAACGAAAGATTTGCTGCAAGGACTTATTTTTTCTGACATTCCTTGGAAGGCCATATGTTCTGTGTTTATCCCGCTGTCAATGATGGCAGCCATAGTTCCTTTGCCTGTTGGGTCCAAGATTCCTTCTTCCTCCGACTGTGAACACCCTGTACCATTTCCACCCATTAACTTCATCTGGCGTCTCCCAGGATTGACTTTCCCATACCATAATTTACTAGGTTGATGTTCTAGCTGGGAAGCTTGTAGTTCAGCCTTAGTGTATACGGCATCTGAAGTAAGGCCCACATCTACAAATTGTAAAGAACTGTTGCTCAACGGCGGTAGGCTGGAATTGTCGCCCAATTTAGAATTCAATCTGGGTCTCTCCGCGAGATGCTCAACCTCATCCATAACAGCAGCTCCTGAATTTGGGAATTGCACTCCGTACATCACCACGTGGCGGGCTACAGTCCCGCAGTTCCTTATCAAAAGACTCATTTCATTGGTTAATCAAATCATGTGACCAATTATAGCGCCGCGCAAGGGCTAGGGCTAGGGGACCAATCAGAAGAATTCTTTGATAAGAACTGCGGGATGGGTCCTCGCGGTAGCTTACTCCCGGCCCCGCCAACTGTTACACCCACCTACCTAGCTCCAATAGTCCGGCGTATGCGACCCTTTTATGTTGGGGAAGGGGGGAGGGTCTGGGGACAGTAGTACAGCCAGAACCACCAATTTAAATTTTACCGCAGCAGCTAAATTGCGTAGTTGGCTGCTGCGAATTTCTGAGGCCGCTAAGGGAATAATAGTTATTTGAGGATGGATTTAAGTGGTGACCGAGCTGAAGCTGTAAAAGTGGTGGCGGAAGGAGCAGCTCAGCGCTTGGTGTATAGCAGCTTGAAGAGATTGCAGGAGGAGGTGGTTGTAAGCTTTGTTACTGGACACGATGTTTTCCCACTGGCTATGGAAAGAGTTCATGTTATGCATGCTTACCAAATGTTTTTGATTTACTGAACTTTTTTGCGTTTCTATGAAATCGGAAACCCCCCCAGTGCAAACTCCTGGCTACAGGCCTCATCAACTAGCTGATAACTATACACTTAGGTGCAGTTCTTCTCTTCAAAGGGTGTAGCTTCTGGTAGTGTCAAGGGAGAGACAACACAGACAATTATAAACCATTTCAATCGGAATACAAGTGCATATGTTGCGATATTTGTAAACGTGTTTGTCAGTGTGGATCTTGTTCTGATAATAATTGATTGGTGATTGGGATCAGGGCAGGCTAGGTGTTAGGGTTTGGGCCAGGGTATGTTTGAGACTGCAAGGAAACAGATTTTGTCTTTGATTGGAAATTAAGGTTACAATGAATGGAAACATGAATTGGAGAGGAAAACATTTCAAAAACATAAATTTCGTTACAGATCTACTTAACTACACAAAATAAAACATGACAACATCACAAAAACGAAACAAGTGTTCATAATAAGTTTTAAGACGATTGATAAATAAACCTGTGCAAATAGTCTCTAGTGAAAATTTCATTATCCTTCTTAGTCTTCAGCATGGAATTGAATTGCTTGTCCACTATCACCCTATTATGCCAGTAGTCCATAAGTCTGTTGTAAGAAAAATAATGAAACAAGTTTTGCTGTGAACTACTTTGTAGTCTCGTTGATTTAATTTTTGAATTAATAACTTCAGACAAAACGGATTTATAAGTTTTGAGCTCAAAACAGTTGTCTATGTGATGGTATTTGCAAGTTTCCTTTTTATGCCCAGATTTTTTTGCCATCATGAAATCTGTCTCCTACTACATAACGATCAGAAGAATGCGTCAAAGGATGTACCAGATCAGTTTTAGAGTAGTAGCTACATGTGGTCATGGCAGATAGATCCATTGAACTCAAATGCCTTACATGAAACCTCTTGGTCCAGCTCTTTCACATGCTTCGTCTATAGTTGCATTAGTTGACAATTAAAATGTAATACATTTCATTATTAGGGCGACTTACTGTGGGATTAACACCAGATTGGGGTTTTTCAAAACAACCTCTCCTTTCCCCCCACATTTGTCTTGTCATGGCAGGTTCTCGCGTTTCCAAATGTGCCACTACATCACATGCCATATCAACAGCATATACCAAAGGCCAATGTTTGGATGATAGTAGAAGATCGGCATGGTCTCTTGTGCTTTCTTTTCTCATAATAAACTTCGAAGCAGAAATAACCTAAATTTACAATAAAGTAAATAAGAGTACTTGACCTGACATCTCCATAACTTGGAATGGTAAAATTAAATGACCTCAATTGCAAATAACTGACAGCCTATGAATGACTAACTTACTTGGTGATGACAGTTTTTAAAAACTTTTCCACCAGAGCAACTAGGTACAGCCTCAAATACATGGCATTCACTTTTGCCTTCTATAAGAAATATGTGAAGTGATTCAATATGTTTTACCATCACTGGCTGTAAAATAACAACAACAAAAAACACCAAAAGATTGTGAAGAAATAATAAAGCACTATATGTAGTCATAACTAAGTAAATAGACAGTATCATTACCTTAGTTGCACTTTTACTAATAGGAATATCAACAAGAGAGCATATAGTCTGTAGTTCAGAAGCTGAGTAAGTAGGTATACTCAGTGGATTATAAACCCCTTCACGTATGAGCTCAGCCATTTTTTTTTCGGACAGCCAATTGGCATGTTGTGTGACTCTTTCATTACCCTTTTTTATGTTCAGTATTGACAACCACTCCTCTGCATGAAGGTGGCAACCAAGGGGCTATCTCTTCTGCAACTATTGGTTCCACTTTGCTCCATTTATATACAATACCCTCAATTAATTTTAAATCAACATTGTTCCACCAAGCCTCCACATCTATTTCATGTGGCTCCATTATATTATTCAGTTCTTTATGCCACTTGATCTACAAATCATTAAAATAAAATTATAAGGTGCACCACCTATGACAGCATAATGTAAATACCTTGCTAGTAGATATTGGGGTACAGTTCTTTGCATTGCCATCAACCACTTTCAAATATTGGACAAATTCCACACATTCCACAGATCGCTAAATCCCAGTCTCTATTTGTGAGAGCTTCAAAGGCAAAATACCCATCATATAGCTTCTCTTTCAGGTATCTGATCTCAGTTTCGGAGAGCAATGGTGCAAAAGGTAGCAATAGAGCAGCATTTACAACAGCTGAAGTTGTATTTCCTGGTGGTTCCCCAAATTTCACATGTTCTCTTATTTCAAATAAAATATCTAGGGACACCATCAGCTTATTGCTTATATTAAAAACACCTATACAAACTACATTTAAATGACCATGGTTTTTTTACTCAAGAACAAACAAACCTTTCTTCCAATCCACAAATCCATGCCTAGCATGACAGTTGCCACAATTTTTTACACGCACATTAATTGAATGTATGCCACATTTGGTTAATCGCCAAAAAGAGCCCCTTTCCACCCTGCAATTTAGTCTCACTACTTAGAAAACTAAAACAGCACCTACAATGTGTATCTTTTGGACAATATGTAGTATCCCACACCTTTAAAACAATGATAAAAATTATACTAATAATTAAAAAAATAAGCTATTAACATTGCTAGCCTTAGAATGGGGGAGAAAAGCATCGTGAACACCATGCTGTTCCAACGTTAGGTTTGAATTCATCATTTGAATGTCCACTAAAACACTCTGAATTTCTGGGGAACTTGGAGCTTCTGGAATTAATTCAAAACCCTTATGGAATGCTTTCACACTTGCTTTCCTTCCAATTGAGGATTCTTCATCTTTCGCTAACCAATATTGCAGTTGATTATTAGCACAAAAATAAAATACAAAATTCTTACTTTTATCTGCGGTTGCCAATTTTCCTTCAGTACAACCTTAAAAAAATAGGATATAAAAATCATAGCTATATGATTTAATACTGAACAATAATAATGCTATTAACTAACTCTATCTGAAAAATTTTGGTGATTGTGTATTTGACATATGACTGCTCAAAAGAGTCTGGTGTCTTGTGCACAAAGCTAACGCATTTGTTCTAGAATTCTGTCACATAATCAATCAATATAATCCCCCTGTAATTGAATCGATAGCACAGATCAAAAATATCATTAACAACAATAAGATTAATGTTCTTCTACATAATACAGAGGGACCATTCCTTGGCTATATGTTAATCTGCAATACCTGATAAGTGGCTTTCATCAAAAAGAACGAATGAAAACTCTTTCTTCAACTTTTCTCTTGAAAAAATCCCCCAAAGGCATAAGTATATGTGGAAGCAGCGCCTAGAAATTTTAGGAGCTGTAGTAGCACCACTCAAAGACTGGAATTTACTGCATGTGCAATATAGTTGTTTCTTACTGTCTATTCGAACGTGCAAAATTCCAGGAGTATTTTCGTGTGTGTTTTTGTCCTGAACCACAAAATTGTTGGCAGAAATCTTGCAAATGATATTGTTCAAGTTATCAGTGCGCACATGTTCTTCAAAAAGGAACAGTGTGCAGTGTTTCAGCAGACAAAGTTGTAATTTCACTATTCATTGAATATTCTTGATTTTTTACGGACAAAACATGGCCACACTCAATTTCACTGGTTAAAGAATTAGACCGTGCTCGTGCTTCAAATACTAGTCTGCATTAATCGTAGTGGCAAATCCATTCTGCTCACTATTTCTACTGAGGAAGCGTCTACACACGTAAAAAAAGTTATACATAAATCGTAATGCATTATTAAGATTTAAATAATCCAAATATACCTGTACTCTGGTCCTTGTTTTCTTACTCTTACAGAGTATACCTTTAAGTGTGACTTGAGGCTTGAGTAAGAAGGAATTAGGTGGGTTACCTCAATTGCATTGAATCTACTTTGTGTCATATTCACTTCAGTCAAAGAGGAACTCTCTTTTTTCCTCTTTGGAGCGGGAAGGTGGCATCCCTTGCAGGATAGCACCTTGTTACCATTGCTGGTGCCACACGACGAACACAGGAATGATCCTCTTTTTGCCATCTTAGTTGCCAGGGATGACAAAATTGTTGCTCGCCTTTGGTTGCGCAGAAAATCAACTCCTCGGTAGTTGATACCCCTGGCAACTCCAGAACTACAACAATCTTTCAGCTCACGTTGACTACCTACAGCGCTGCGCAACAATAATTTCACTGAAAGGTATACAAGTAGACCAATTATAGTTAGGTCAGAATGGGATGATTGTTATTTTAACAAAATACCAAATACAAATTAGAAAATGCCACCATCAAGGATTATATCAGAAGAATCCATTATGTATCGCATCAAGGATGATGGAAATCCTGGAGAGCCTGTATCCAACTTTGGAATCAAAGTCAAGGCTTCTGTTGTATCATCTGATGCAGGTGGGCCTGGACTTTTGCTACATTTGAAGAGAAATCATGATAACCTTGATGGGTATGATTTAATTGTTTCCAATAATATTTTTAACTAACTAATAATGGTGAATACCTTTTCTGATTTTCTTAATTATAGTAGCCCTCTAAAGAAATATTTCTTTATTATTAAAAATGAATGATCGTATTGTTCTTGTACAATGATACGACATTTCTAATTTAGTATCGACAAAAATCATTAGTAAAATATAGCTAGCTAGCTAGCTAGACTTTAGCTAGCTCCTTAATTATTTATTTATTTTCATTTCATGTAGGATTTTTTTTTGTCCCATGGCTGAAGTGTCTGGAACAGTTAAGCACTTTCTGGTATCTATAAATCAGCAGTTTCCTGGTGGAGCACTTTTCCTTTTATTGTCCGACAATGAGTTCCATAAAGTTATGATGGATTTGACTAACTCAATGATGGAGCACACCCAGGATCAGCTATTTGCAGCCAGAATTATAGGAAAAAATACAGCAGATGGTAATGTGGTATGGGTAATGTCAGAGAAAATTCAGATTGGCAGCGATGGGAGACTACTAATGCCATATGATACTCCCTTTCTATGGCTACGAAAGTTGGTAAATGGTACCAATGTACTCTTACAGGAATCTCTGGCCTGTAAAATTGCAACACCTTTAGATGAAGGAGAGAGTTTGCATGAATTGTGCTTTTCTATTAAAAAATTCATGCCAGAAAACTTCATGGCGGCAATGGCAGTCGCAAGTGCGTGCATTATGGGAACCAATTATACTTCAATTCTTTCCATGTTTGGTTGCTGCGGTGTCCCATTGCTAAGCGGTCCACCTGGGTCATGCAAATCTGAAGCAACAAAGTGTTCATTAGCATTGTATGGGGCACACGAAACACATTCATGCAACAATCTCACTACCCCGTCATATTTATTCAAAGCAGCAAGCCAAACCACCGTTCCGATTTGTGTTGATGATATCAATGAAAAAGCTGCCGACTCATGGGAGGAGCTAGTAATTGATGCATATAATGGTATTGGAAGAGGTACTCGGCTTTATGGTATGGAATATTTTAAAACTCTTCCCATACTAACAGCAAATTGGAAAATTGACGCCAGCAGACCTAGAGCACACTCCCGTGTGATCCAAATTCCCTTCCAACAACATGAAGATGAGCCAGAAGCAAACATACTATTCTCCAATATGTCCACAAGTCGAGATGCCGCAACAAAATCTATAGGCCAGCTGGTTCAACTGAGTACTAAATTTGAGAAGTCTGAAACAAAAGAGTACATTAATCAAGACATAAGTCCATTTGTATCAAAAATCTTAAGCCAGTTTAGTTCTCCTGCCAGATTCACTACTACTATGTCTGTCTTTATGTACTTCTTTATAGAGGTATCATTTTATAAATTGCATGGTAGCTACACTAACATTGTTATTTTTGTTACATTTACAGCTATCTAGATTACTTCAGAATCCAGAACCTCTAGTTACTGAGGAAGACTGCTGGAATTTTTTTGCTGACAATATGGCACTTATGACAGCAACAGCAGAAAAATCAAAAATATTAGATGTTCAAGAATCTAATAATTCAAGGGACATAATATTCTCGTTCCTTAAAGAACTTGCTGAAAAGATTCAGTTACTTAAAATAAATGAGGTTACTACTTGCCATTGAATAAGTACTTGTTTTTTTTATAAAGATATTGTATTTTCATTCAGATACTTAAGATGCTATCCTTAGATGTGACTACAGCATGCCATCTAGGTAAATGCATTGCTATTAGAACTAGTGAAGCTGTACCACTAGTTAATGAATCTTTGAACGATGGAAATAAATTTTCTGGAACTTCAATTGAAAGGGCACTAAGGTTTAAACAGCGATTTCTGAAGGCAAATGAAAAAGAGAACGTCATATTGCAAAACAAAAGGGGAGCTGGAGGAAATACAACACCATACAAATGCATCATTATAAAGCAAAGTGAAATTTCACAAGAAGTGATGGAATTGCTACGTATAGGTAAATAAAGGAGAAATGTATAGAGTTATAATGACTTATTTATATTACAGGAATTCTGAATGAATCATATATACAGGATCGGATGAACTAGACCATATAGGTGATATTGGAAGAACTGCCGGTTAAGTTTACAGCTATATGCATCTTGTATAATTTTGATATTTCTTTAATTCAAATTAGAAGTTGTCAGTGAATCAGCTGAACCAGATAGATCTCAGGAAGGCACCACTGTAGATGCAGTGAGTGAAGGTTAGCTGATTGTATTTGTAGTAGCAAGCATGAATAACTTTTTGTTGATATTAATACTAAGGATTCCTGTTCAGCTAAGTAGCCAAATTCAGAAAGAATGCACAGCAGATAGCGAAGGTTTATTGATTATAGTTGTAGCTAAACATTTTGTATAAATTTTTCTGATCTTTTTAATATCAGTACTCATTCATGAATCAATTGAATCATAGGGAAAACAAATAAAGAAGATAATATAGAAGATTTAATAAGTGAAGGTATGTGAATCATTGTTTGTTCAAATATGATATGAAAACATCTTCAATGTTCAGCTACAGAAATGGACCTACCAGAAGAATGTCCAGTTCTTGAACCATGGTCTCCAACAGTATCTGAAGGTATAAGCTAATTAAAGTTGATAAAGGTAGCTATAATATTTTATAACAATTTTGTTGTAGATATACCAGAGTTAAATTCAGTTGCAATAAATCCAGGTAAGAATTATTAACTGTGTTTGCAAAAATTAAATATTGCTGTTTTTAGATGTTCCTGCAAGCAAAAGGCCAAAGTTATGCTGACCACTGTGATCATATAATTTAGCACTTAATTTTGACTCAGATTGCACCATGCAATACCACATATATTAAATATTTATTTTATGTTAACAATTAATTTAAAAAAATTGTCTGGCAAAAAATTTTTTTAAAAATCGTGAGAACAAAAAAAATGGAATAAAAAAATTTAGAGAAACTCAAAACAAAAACAAAATGGATACTTGCATACTTTACTAAAATATGTAGCCTCTGTAGCCCATGTAGCCTCTGTAGCCCTTGTAGCCTCTGTAGCCCTTGTAGCCTCTGTAGCCCTTGTAGCCTCTGTAGCCCTTGTTGCCTCTGTAGCCCTTGTAGCCGATATAGCCTCTGTAGCCCATGTAGCCCTTGTAGCCTCTGTAGCCCTTGTAGTCCATGTAGCTTCTGTAGCCCTTGTAGTCCATGTAGCCTCTGTAGCCCTTGTAGCCTCTGTAGCCTCTGTAGCCCTTGTAGCCTCTGTAGCCCATGTAGCCTCTGTAGCCCTTGTAGCCTCTGTAGCCCTTGTAGCCTCTGTAGCCCTTGTAGCCTCTGTAGCCCTTGTAGCCTCTGTAGCCCTTGTAGCCTCTGTAGCCCTTGTAGCCTCTGTAGCCCTTGTAGCCTCTGTAGCCCTTGTAGCCTCTGTAGCCCTTGTAGCCTCTGTAGCCCATGTAGCCTCTGTAGCCCATGTAGCCTCTGTAGCCTCTGTAGCCCTTGTAGCCTCTGTAGCCCTTGTAGCCCATGTAGCCTCTGTAGCCCTTGTAGCCTCTGTAGCCCTTGTAGCCTCTGTAGCCCTTGTAGCCTCTGTAGCCCTTGTAGCTAATATTTTAATATAATATAAGCAGTAAAAAGTAAAAAAATATCACGTGAACCAACCAATGAAAACCTAGCTTTGATAGACATTCACATGACCTAAAAGTAAGGTTTTGACCAATCAGAATAATTCTTTGATAAGAACTGCGGGATGGCTCGGCGAGCGAGCGAAGCGAGCGAGACACTCTCAGGGGTAACGCAATCAAGATTTAGCTATCCTTTGACCCTCGCGATTTTATGTTAGTTATGTGGTCGACCCCGTCCCAAATTAGACTAAACAGAATCCTCTGGTTTATCGATCAGTACCCGCATCATACTAGAAATTGAATTGTTTACCGTTTTGAATTCTTTTGCGGGTGCAGTTAAAACTTGAAAACTTAAGGGACTTCCATTTCTATTCGAGTTAGTGGCGGTGGTAAGTCAATGCGCTCTTTGTCATGGTTATAAGCCGTGCGCAACAGTATTTACTTGAAAATACATTGTCCACTAGACTACCGCGAAGGTAAGACTGTGTAGGTGCATGTCCAGTTGTGTCAAAGCATTGTGTGTTACAACCACTACTTAGCTAAAGAATATCCCAAAGAAAACTTTTAAATAACGTGTATTGTTTTGTTGTTGTTGTTTTTTCCTTCCAAGCAGTTGCAGAGAGTTGTTACTATGGCACTGAAATATCTTTACCCTGTATGCTAAATTAAAAAACTGGACCTTATTTTCAGTAGCTTCAGTGTTAGAAGTCAAAATCATTCATGTCAAAATAGTATAGTCTTTAGGCTCGCTCGCCATTTGTGCTCAAGCACATCACTAGTCTATCTGTTTACAGAGTACGTGAGACCTCTGTTTTCGCCAGAGCTTCTAATTAGGTAAGTTAGGTAAAGCGTTCACAGTTCCAGTATTTTTCAATTAACGCGCTCTGACAATCCTTAGTGGCGGTGGTAAGTCAATGTGCTTTGTCATGGTTATAAGCCGTGCTCAACAGTATTTACTTGAAAATATATTGTCCACTAGACTACTGCGAAGGTAAGTCTGTGTAGGTGCATGTGCAATTGTGTCAAAGCATTGAGTGTTACAACCACTACTTAGCTAAAGAATATCACAAAGAAAACTTTTAAATAACGTGTATTGTTTTGTTGTTGTTGTTTTCCTTCCAAGCAGTTGCAGAGAGTTGTTACTATGGCACTGAAATCCCTTTACCCTGTATGCGAAATTTAAAAACTGGACTTTATTTTTAGTAGCTTCAGTGTTAGAAGTCAAAATCATTCATATAAAAATAGTTGGCGAGCGAGCGAAGCGAGCGAGACAGTATTAGGGGTGGATAATGCAAAATCGGGTATATGTTATATGTATATATTATGTATTTATTGCAGCTTTGATATTAAACTTGAATATTTCCGCATCACGCGAGCGTTCTGTATTCTCCCATATTGTACGGTGTATATTGTACGCTACTTGTAGCGCACGCGTAGTGAGTAAAATCAATGAAAATTGTATTGTAACCGGTTGAGAAAAATTTCAAAGAAGCAATAAATCACTTATCACACTCGTCGTACAATATGGGAATGATATTTTACTCTCACGCCACATTTTCACTCGCCTTTGGCTCGTGAAAATATTTTGCGTGCTCGTAAAATATTTTCCCATATTGTACTCTGACTCGTGCTATAAGTATTATATATGTATGTATGTATGGATTGTACGTATGCCCTTTAAACGCGTGCGCGGGGAACTTTTTTCTTCAAAAAACACGGCTTTTTAGGCTTGACCCCAGTTTATTCTGAAACTACATCATTAAGCAAGCCATACTTTATACTTAAGCTCCAAATTGTGAGAAAATTCCTGCGAAAACGCTTGCTTTTCAAGAAACAAAAAGTTGATTCGACCGGTTACTATGGCATTGAAGACCTTTTACCAGATTTCAATTCTAAACTTCGCCTTTTTTTCGGCTAAGTGCGGCTTGTTAGTTGTCAAGAGCCACCTGTAGTCAATACTAAGAGAGCTATTCACTACTTCTGAAAAGCGTATGTAAGCACATAAAGTATTAATGCTAAGGAAGCTACTACTACTCGAGGGATGCTGAGGTAAGTACGTAATTCCATATTGTTAGCTAGCTAAATATGCAAAAATAACTCTGGCCTTTCTTTTTTGTAGCTAAGAGCTTGTTGTCAACAATGACTGGTAAATTCAAATAGTCAGAATGACTCAAATTTGGTACTACAAAAGTTACCACTGCTCAAGAAAATGAGGTAAGAAAGTTATTTTGTATTTGTGTGCTAAAATTGATTGTCTTTTGTTTTTGTAGGTGAGAGCTTGTTGTCAAGAATTCAAGGTAATTCAGATGGTCAAAGTTACTTCAATTTGATACTACAGAAGTTATCAATACTCAAGAATGATGTAAGTAGTAATTCCATATTTGTGGGCTAAAATTACAAATAATAACACTGGTTTATTTTTTATCGTAGCTGAGAGCTTGTTCATCAAGAGTTACTGGTGATTGAGATTATCAGAATGGCAGATATTTGATACTACAAAAGTTACCATTAATCAGATAAGGGAGTGATTTTGTATTTGGTTGCTGAATTAAAAGGTCATAACTGCTATTATAGTGTTTGCATGAACTAAGCTAAAACATAGTAGTAACAATATTTATGTTACCTAACTATCAGGCTCGCTCGCCGTTTGTGCTCAAGCACACCACTAGTATAGTCTTTAGGCTCGCTCGCCATTTGTGCTCAAGCACATCACTAGTTGGCGAGTGAGCGAGACAGTATTAGGGGTGGATAATGCAAAATCGGGTATATGTTATATGTATATTATGTATGTATGTATGGATTGTACGTATGCCCTTTAAACGCGCGCGCGGGGAACTTTTTTCTTAAAAAAACACGGCTTTTTAGGCTTGACCCAAGTTTATTCTGAAACTACAGCATTAAGCAAGCCTTACTTTATACTTAAGCTCCAAAGTGTGAGAAAATTCATGTGAAAACGCTTGCTTTTCAAGAAACAAAAAGTTGATTCGACTGGTTACTATGGCATTGAAGACCCTTTACCATATTTAAATTCAAAACTTCGCCTTTTTTCCGGCTAAGTGCGGCTTGTTAGTTGCAAGAGCCACCTGTAGTCAGTACTAAGAGAGCTATCACTACTTCTGAAAAGCGTATGTAAGCACATAAAGTATTAATGCTAAGGAAGCTACTACTACTCGAGGGATGCTGAGGTAAGTACGTAATTCCATATTGTTATCAAAATATGCAAAAAAAACTCTGGCCTTTCTTTTTTATAGCTAAGAGCTTGTTGTCAACAGTGACTGGTAAATTCACTGCTCAAGTTACCACTTGTTATTTTGTATTTGTGTGCTAAAATTGATTGTCTTTTGTTTTTGTAGGTGCGAGCTTGTCAAGAATTCAAGGTAATTCAGAATGTCAAAGTAACTTCAATTTGATACTACAGAAGTTATCAATACTCAAGAATGAGTTAAGTAGTTATTCCATATTTGTTGGCTAAAAGTACAAATAATAACACTGGTTTATTTTTTATCGTAGCTGAGAGCTTGTTCAAGAATTACTGGTGATTGAGATTATCAGAATGGCAGATGTTTGATACTACAAAAGTTACCATTAATCAGGTAAGAGAGTGATTTTGTATTAGTTTGCTGAAATAAAAGGTCATAACTGCTATTATAGTGCTTGCATGAACTAAGCTAAAACATAGTAACAATACTTAATTTTATGTTACCTAACTATCAGGCTCGCTCGCCATTATTTCAGTCTTTCCCAGAGGCATTGCTAAGTTAGTCTTCCCCAGAGGCATCACTAGCAGCAGCGCTGTCACCTCCACCACTGTCTTCCCCCTAGAGGCATCACTAGCAGCAGCGCTGGCACCTCCACCACTGTCTTTGTCCTCCTCCTCCTCCTCTTCTTCTGCTTTGTCTTCATTCTTTCCGACATTTTCATCTATAGCAGCATCTGAACCACTACATTGGACCAATAAAGAAACATAACAACCAGCAGCGTATGACGACATCACATGAATTTACTAAGTACATGTGGGTGAAGTGAGTGGGAGCCACAAGGAAACCACTTACCACAAAAGATTTGGTTTTCACAAAGTGGATGAAAACAACAAACTCATTCACATTCAACCACACAAATATGCACACGCACACACACACACACTGACCTCTCTTCACTGTCGCTCTCCTCGGACGACTCCTCTTCCTCACTACTCCCACTGTGCCCCTCCCCCTCCTCCTCATTACCGCCACTCTCCACGCCTTCTTGCGTGTCTTTGTCTCCTCCGCTCTCTTCCTCCGTCTTGTTGCCATCTCCTCCTGCTGCCTCATCTTCACTGGAACTCTCAGAGGAAGACACAAAGGCCTTGGAGATGAACTTCTTCCTGCTGCCTTTCTTTGCCTTGTCCTCCTCACTTCCTCCTTCATCTATGCCACTTCCCATGTCCTCATCATCGTCGAGATCAATCTTAGTTTCCGCATCCTGCAAATAAGAGGGTACTAGCATGGCTGATAAGTTTGGTACATAAACACACTCACACACACACACACACACTGTAAAAAACGTGGTGTACATTACACCTCTTTTGGTGTTCCAACTACACTGTCTGTACTACACTCCGTGAGGTGTATTGATACACCCCCAAATTAGTGTCCTGTTACACCCTTCAAACACCCTCCTAGTATACCAAATAGGGTGTACCATTACACCCCTATCACACTCATAGAGTGTTACACTACACTCCTACAGTGTATATGAACACCAAAACACACCCTATAGGGTGTAATTCTTCGCCAATATAAAGTGTACTGTAACGCCATGTGATTATATTCAGGTAGTAATACAGTAAATATTATTTCACATACAATACGGGTATGAGATGACACAAAAATTGTATGTTTGTATGTTTAGGTTCAATGATGACAGTTCACTCCCTCAGTGATGTAGAGTTCTTCGATCATCCATCACAGACACACCTTTAAGACAATCTCTATTCACTCAGCTTCATCTAAACACAAAGAACATTGAACACATTAACTTCCATATTTGTGACCGGATTTGGGAAAATCCGCCTAAACGCGGCAAACAATTTTTTTCAGTATCATCGGGTAAAGCCTTCTGGATCGATTTTTTTCGAAAAAATTTTTATGGCAGAAATGGATAGACACCAGTTAGCTTTAGCTTATGACGCAGTTGTAAGCTCTGGCGTGCTCTAGAACTCACACTAGGAGGCTAGAAACACTAGCCGGTTGGACTCGTGTACGGAGAGTTGCTAAGAAATTATTGGCGGGCTTTTCATAACAGCCGGGAAAAAACTGTAGCTAACTAATTCACTTACTATTCTACATAATTCACGTACTCACGCAATTCTCGTCATCATAGTTTCTTAAGGAGCCCTGCATTAAGCCTTTTAGACTTCTTTCAATCCGCCTGTAACCGGTTTATTCCGTAGTGTCCCGGAGACACGCAGTAATAAATAGTATACGGACACAAGGCACGCCCCCTGACCTTAGCAACGCCTTTACCCCGAGTTTTTCGAAATCAGCAATAATAAGTTTAGCAAAAATACTGAAGTGTTGTAGTGCTTAGGGCGAAGACGGCTTGTGCTACAGCTTCCAAATTAGGAGGAAGGCATCCCAAGGCCCCGTGCAGCCTACTGGTAGAATAAATGAGAAAACTTTAGATACCGCGTTTAGCCGGGTTTTCACAAATCCGGTCACATTTGATAAATTATTACAAAATGTTACTACAGGCAACATGTCTACGTCAACTAACTGTGCAGCCCACAAAAAAATAATAATAACTAAAGCCCCTTATATATATTGTATTATATTAACTTCTATTTTCACTATCACTGTATATGGCAGTACCTAAATGGGAATATAACGTCCACTACCACCTCAGTTTCAAACGCCACATGGCGCCATGGTTCGCTTGACAATTACGATTATTCACTAGAATGGCGACACAGTTGTTGTTGTTTTAATACAGTTTCTCTGACATGAAGTAATACTTCATAAAAATAAAAAAAGGCGCATCCATAAGCACTAAATATTTTTCTAAAATTGTTTTCAAACAGCAGTCTGGAGTTATTGCAGGCATTTTCTAAATAGCTCAGTTTGCTTCGGAATTGTTTGTATTGGTATAAATCTTTACTGGAAAAAGTTTTTAAAAATAATGTGTCCATTCTTTACAGAATTGGTGGTCAGTCACCTGCCAGTAAAAGGGTTGAAGAACACACGATTTTGCCTCAGAACACTTAAAACATAACCCCACTTAGTAAACTTAAGGATTGGACGTGGTAAACCAATCCTGAGTTACAGTGTGAAGCAAGGGAACCCTTTACCTCATTACAGATAGTACTTTTTGATATTGCAAATTTAATTCACTCCTATCTATCCCACCTATAGATACATGTCTGTCCCACTGTCTTTCCCATCCCGGACACACATGTATGTATAGGTGGAATAGATGGACATTCCATGGAATCCCAAGGTCCCGGGGACGATGGGATGGGTCAGACAATTTCTGGCATTTCTGGACATTTATGGAGTGAATTTACATTCCCTATTACACTTATATAAAACTTACTTAGCAAGTCCTTTGAAGCTTGTGTATAGATTACGCCTTGATACAAAACATTTTACCTGCATACACACATGAAAATGGTTACTAAACTATTATCATTGTCCAATAAAAAATGAAAGGTTATGTATACTATGGGAACAGAAACACTTTGACATCAAATTTCGGTCTAATTCTTAAATACCTGATCAAATTCAAATTGGAAGATCATGTGAGATAAAATTTTGGCACTATTGTGGTATGTACTTTCATAAGTACATGTCAGGCCGAAATTATAAATGTCCTTTCAAATTCATGGTGAAAGGGTATAACATCAGATAGACTCTGGTCCGTTATTTGCAGCATTACAGGTGTTCGGGACTGCTATAGTCACCGAAGGCACACAGAACTATTTAGCTAATTAGCAACGTACTCATAACAATTAGCAAGCTATTCACACATACAAATTACCTTATAATTATATTCATAGATTAACCACTCATGCTTTCCTGTATCATTTCACTTATAGGCAGCCTGCTAGCTCTGGCTCTTTGGTGCTGATAACTATTGTTTGTGTTATTCTATAACGTAACATAGTTCACTAAAGGGAAGTGGACTCTCCCCCATGAGTCTTTAAGGCCGTCAACTTTATGAGCGGTGCAGTGCATTATTCTGAGCCAGTGCACTGAGTTGTCGATACTTTACCAAATCCTACATTGCGAATGGGCCTTACAACCCCACGTAGACTTTCTCTGTCCATCCATTGTAGGTCGGCCTTCCATACCCGTTCAATGGTCCTTCGAGCCGGATCTGCTCTGTAAGGTATCATCACTCGCCGTAATTCACAGACAGATCCTAGACATTCGCCTTTAACTAGCACTACAAGTCAAGCCTCTGACTGCCGCCTAACTGAGCAAGCGACTATAGCCCAAGCGCTTGTAGCCAAGCCTCAAAAGGACTTCAGAGTGGATTTTAGCTTTATCATGTCTACTGATAAATTGCAGCAGATAGATAACTGTGATGACAGAGAAGCTCAAGCGTATGCGAAGCAGCCGCAAAGGCCGGATCACTGCTACTCGCAATGACTTTGATAGGCTCAAGGTTGACAGCTCTCTCAAGTCATCCATGTCTACTAAGTACAAGAACCTTCTCACGCAGCTGAAAGGTCATAGTGAACTGTATGAGAGAATACAAGACAAGATTCTACGTCTTGTTGGAGACAAAGAGGATCATGATTCTCATACATATACACAGGAGGAAACAGAAGAATCTGAGACCTGTACATTCATCCAACAATTAGAAGAAGACATTGAAACTCATGTAGAGACGCTACGGATATATAAAAGTGTTTGCAAGTTAGATCGCATTTTTAACAACATGGTTTCTTCTGACAGTTTAAGTAACGCAGACACTCTGGCTAGGATCAAGGAGTATGACAAAGAGTATGAGGAACTCCTCTCTGCACTGAGTGAAATTCCTGAGCATACAGAGCTCATGGATGCTATGCAATCTCTTGAAAAACTCTGTTCTTCTATTCGCAAAGAAGCTCTTCGACACATTTCGTCTCCTTCGCTTCCCTGTGTATCTGACAGCACTGCTTCAACTGAGCATAATTCAGACACAATTCGGTTTGCTCGGTTAGAACTCCCTACATTCAGTGGCAATCCCAGTCATTGGCTGCGCTTCTTTGAGGACTTTACTAATGGCATCTCGAAGCGACACCTAACTGACAGTGATAAGCTCCAGTATTTGCAGAGAGCCATGGAGTCGGAGGAGGGACGGGCCATCATCACTACTGGACGTGACGGAGGTAACAACTATGATGATATCATCCACAGGCTAATAGAACGTTTTGATAGACCGCGTGATGCTTGCCGATCTGCCATTGCAGACTGGATGGCTCACAGGCATGAGCTGTCCCACGATGGTATTGGCCAATCTCTAACAGCATTTGAGACAACTCACAGTATACTCAAGCGTTACACAGATGGCTCCCTCAAGACTGTTTTGGCTTTAGTCTGGGAAGCCAAGATGCACCCTTCCATGTACAGAGATTGGAGGAAGGAATCAGTGAAGGAACGAAAAGTGCCCCCTGGAGAAAAACTTCTGGAATTTGCCTCAGATTATCGTCGTGGCCTCCTCAATAACATGGATGATAGCCTATCATTTTCCTCTTCAGCTCGATCACAGTCATCCCTGAGCAAGAAGTCTACCAGCACTCCACGAACTCAGGTTCACAGCACTCAAGAGAGTTCCACTTGCAAAGCTTGTGGTGAATCGCATCATCACTTGTACCAGTGTCACATATTTCGATCCATGAGTGTTGAACAGCGACAACAGCTACAGCAGAAGCACAAATTGTGTGTGAATTGCCTCTCATCAGAACACTCGGGGAAGAACTGTTCTAGTAGATATACATGCAGAGTCTGTAACAAGCGCCATCACTCACTCCTGCATCGTGGTGATAATTGGTCTAAGTCAACACATGGAACTTCAAATGTTGCAACAGCACCAGGGCCATCAATGGATAGCTTAACAACACCAGTATTGGCACCTCCAATTACCGTATATCAGCAACCTGCTATGTTATCTACGCCTCCATTCATCTCTGCAGCATCGCCTTACACTATGCAAGTACCAGCCACTCCATTTCAGTCTTTGGGATACATACCCACTTCTACATCCTCAACTGCTTCTGTTCCCACAATGCTCACATGCGAACCATGTCCAGGTCAAGTGATTCTATATGCAACTGCATTGACAAGAGTACAGCATGATGGGATGGTTTTTGAAGCTCGAGCTATGCTTGACAGTGGCTCTGGGTTGACCTTTGTAACTGAACGCTTCGTCAAGAAGGCTAGGATTCCTGAACACTATACTTCCCTGTCAAGATAACTGGCTTCCAGCAAACTGATACACCTCTTGCAAAGTTTCAGGTTGAACTCAATTTTATTTTAACCAGTCAACAAGGCATGGCACTACACACAATGACAGCACTGGTGGTCAAGTCTATTACAGATGACCTCCCAGCAGGTTATCTCCCTCAGCTACGTCAAGATCCTCTGCTTCAAGGTCTACAGCTAGCGGACCCATCTCTAGACTCCCCTGGAAAAATCGACATACTCATAGGGAGCAATTACATGCCAACCATTACTAAATCAGAGATTCGTCACTCAGCTGATCGGGCCCTATGCGCAATTGACACATACTTTGGATGGGTAATTTCTGGACGATGTCAAGGTTCGAAATCCCCTACTGACAACAACACTCGTTGTAATATCACAATGCAGCAACAATCAGATTTAGCACAGGAATTTCTGCTGTTCTTGGAGACTGAAGGCATGCCCGATGAGTCCATTTCTGACGTTCAATTGACTGAGGAAGATGCTTTGGCTGAGGAGAACTTCTGTAAGACCCACTCACGTCTGCCTGATGGGAGATTCTCGGTTACACTGCCACGCAAAGCTAACCCTCCCATCCTGGGACATTCTAGGGGTATGGCGCTCAAGAGACACCTCACTAATCTAGCGTGTCTACAAAAAAAGAATCTCCATAACGATTTTCAGGATGCTATCTGGGATTATGCCCGTCGCTCTCATGCTGAGAAGGTTCCTGATGCTGAACTCAGCCCACCTCCTGGCAGATCTTATTACTTTCCCACTTTGGGCGTACTCAAGGAAGAATCTACTACAACCAAGTTCCGAGTTGTATTTGATGGTTCAGCTCGGACTTCATCTGGTGCATCACTTAACGACACTCTTCTGAAGGGGCCGAACTTGTATCCTAAACTCTCAACAGTTCTTATCACATTCCAAAGTAAGGCCATTGGCATGACTGCAGACATAGGAAAAATGTTCCGGGAAATTGCTCTAGATCCCTCAGAACGAGATTATCACAGATTTTTGTTGACAAATGAATCAGGAGTGGTGGAAGACTGGAGGATGTTACGGCTCACCTTTGGTGTTGGCCCCTCGCCATTCTTGGCTACCAGAGTGTTGCGAGAAGCTGCTGAAGTTTACTCCTCCAAGTACCCACTGGCAGCGAAAGTCCTCAAAACCGACCTTTACGTCGATGACTGCCTGACTGGTGCAGGTACTGTGAGCGCAGCCATGGAATTGAGGGAGCAACTGAATGACCTACTGCTAGAAATAGGGATGACTCTACGGAAGTGGCGGTCAAGCAGCCCACAGCTATTGGACTCTATTCCACCAAACTTGCGGGAAACTGAGCGGATACAAGTGTTCCACAATCCCAAGGATTCACACAAAGCACTAGAAGTCCACTGGAACACATCCTCAGATAATCTACACATTCCCACACCTCCACCCTCCACCATCACAAATCCCACCAAACGGCAGCTCTCTTCAGCTATAGCAAGAATCTACGACGTCTTGGGATTCTTCACACCTGCAGTTCTTCAGCTCAAACTACTAGTTCAACAGCTTTGGAGGTCTGGGTGCGACTGGGATCAGACACCACCGGAAGAGCTTGCTCAATCTTGGTCAACCTGGCAGCAAGAGTCCCATGTTATCTCAAACAAACCCATCCCAAGAAGCTACCTCACTGCAGGAAAGACTCCTCATCACTTCCAGTTACATGGATTTGCTGATGCCAGTAGTACTGCATATGGTGTTGTGGTCTACGTCAGAGTCACATACACTGATTACTCAGTTTCAACAGCCATTGTCATGGCTAAGTCGAAGGTAGTGCCACACTCGAAGCCTAATACTATCCCAAGGCTAGAATTGTGTGCAGCATGCCTTCTCAGTAGACTTTTGGTCTATGTAGCACCATTGCTGAATATCCCTCTGTGAGGCCACACCTCACATCAATATGATCATGTAACTGTTTCTCTGTATGTGTGTGCTTATAGGTAGCGCTAGATTATTGTGCACAAGTATGAGTTTATCATTATCATTCTGTATCACGTCAGGTTACGCATTCGTTTTGTTAAATTAAATGTTGCGTGGCCCAGTTTACTATATATGGCTGTGCCACGTGGGTGTGCGTCACTTGGAATCTGTGCATTGTAAATCTAACATCTATTTTTCTGATCCTTCGGGCTAAGGATAGACTTTGCAGTGCCTCTCTGGGTCTGGTGGCAGCAACGAACTTTGCTGTCACCAATTTAAGTGTTCGCATCATACCTAGGCCGGCGTGGACGCACAAAATTGGTGGCAGCGGTGGGATCCCGAGTGACGTTTCGACATAGCCCGCCCCGAACAACTTGAACCAGTGATTAGAGCACAGTGTTACGACCGGCGGCTCGATTAAGACGCGAGAACGCGACGGAGAGGTGCCCCCACGCAGCAACAGCTAGAGGAGCATCATAAGGAAAACACGGCGACGAAGCGCTGAGAAGAAAAAAAAAAAAACGATAACGGAAGCGGCAGCAACAGTGGCTTCCACGCGCAAAAGGACCATAGAACTGTCTCCTTGTGTTGTGTACCAGTGTCCCATTTCATTTTTCCTTGTGTTTATTATTATTTTCTTGTGTTTGTGTTTGCAGCTCTTCTGTGGCCAAGTTCCACCCACCCCATGCAGGATCAGGCCGAGGAGGTGGCTGAGCTGAGCAAGCAGAACAAAAAGCAGTGCATTCGGAGACTCCCTAATTTGTCTAGGCAAAGAGACCATATTTACCACCCTTCAAGACCAGCCAATACGGGCCCTAAGAAGTCTCCTTACAGAACCCGGCATCGCCTTGCAAAGGTGGACACCCAGGGAGGAGAAGGAAAAGAAACACCTCGAGGTGAGGAGGGAGAGAGAGAAGTTTGGGTTGCCACTGGAAGTGAGAGTGAGGAAGAGGAGTTTGAGGAGGCAGGGAAAGTGCTAACTGAGGAAGTAATTAACACTTTGGATTTGGGAGGAAGTGCGGAGAACAGGGAAATGGATAGTACAACTGAGGAAAGTACGCAGGGAATGTCTATGGAGAGAATGTTAATGACCATAATTCAGCAGAATCAACAGCAAATGAGGGACCTGGTCGGTGCTATAACAACCCAACACACTAAGGAGACTGAAATTAGAGTTGAGGCAGAAAGAGCCCGAGAGGAGAGAGCTAGGCTAGCAGAGGAAGAGAGGATGAGGAAAGTGCAGGAGGAAGAAAGGCAGAGGGTTAGAGAGATGAAGGAGTTAGAAGAGGCTAGGATGAAAGCAGAAGAAAGGAGAGCGAAGGAACTGTTGGATTTTGAGAAGGAAAAACTCGAGCATGAAAGAGTTAGAAGAGAAGAGGAGAAAATTAGGAAAGAGGAAGAAAAGGAATATAGGCGCAAGGCCGACACAATAAGAGAAAGATTGAGTGGATTTGGATCCTTCAAAGTGGGAGGAGACTTGCGTGCTTATTTGGACCAGTTTGAATATTTGGTGAAGGGATGTAATTTGGAGGAAAAAGAATGGTGCTCTAAACTGTATGCCAGATTGCCAGAGAAGTTAGCTGAATACATCAAATCTAGAGTGGAGGAAGGTGCAGGCTATGGTGAGATCAAATTGCTGTTATTAGATTCAGTGGGAGAGATTGAGGCGGTGTATGGACACAAATTGTTTGCTTTCTCTACTGAAGGGTTGAAGAAGTATGATGCAATTCAGCTGTATGATCACATAGGTAAAGTTTGTAAGGGAATCATGAGAGGAGTCAAAACTGAGGAAGAGGCATCATTCAGGCTTATTAGGGCTGTGCTAAGGGAGCACTTGCCACAGAATGGGAAGGTATTCCTCGAAGGGTCTAGCATTGCTAACCCAACAGAGCTCAAGACCACACTAGGGGCTTGGATGTCTACCAGAGCTGTGGGAGACTTCACAAAGCTCCCAGGCTCCACAGTTAGTAGTAGCAGAAGTGAGAGAGGTAGCAAAGACGGAGGGCACACCCCCAAGTCTGGAAGCAAGTTGGCATGTGAGGTATGTGGGAAAATGGGACACAAGGCGGATGTTTGTTGGTTTAGATCAGGGGCAGGCAGCAGCTCAGGCAGCAGCAGCTCAGCGTCCAGGACCTTGACCTGTTTTCTTTGTCACAAGGAGGGTCATAAGAGTTTTGAATGCCCGGAGAAAGGCAAGCCAAGCACCAGCAGCAATGCTGGCAGCAGAACGGTTAAGAAAGAAGGCCATTTTAGGCAAATTAATGTAAGCATGCCCTCAAGAAGAAAGAGAGGTATAGTAAGAGGTACAGTTAATGGCGTAGAGGCTGAAATTTTGATTGACAGTGGTGCAGATTTAGGTGTGGTGCCAGAATCTATGGTCCCCAAGGATGCTTACACAGGTGAGAAGTGCATGGCAGAGGGTGCTTTAAGAGGGGTCCATGATGTGGCGAAGGTCTCCTTTGGGATAGCAGATAAGGTGTTGGAGAGAATGGCGGTTGTGGACCGAACTGGGAAATGCCCACCTAACTGTTTATTTCCCTTGGATGTTGAGGATAAGGAGGAGTACGAGTGGATTGGTAAAATCTTGCATGGTCCCAAGCCAGTTGAAATCAGTCAGTCGACGAAGATTCTGGCAGTGACAACCAGAGCCCAAGCAAGAGTTGAGGCCGGTGAAAGGAGTGACCCCCTAGCCAAGGTGTCGTCAACCAAGACTTCAGTTGCTCAGCAAGGAGCATTAGAAGAAGCTACACACGTGGAAGCTGAGGGGGCAGCATCTGCAGCAAGACCCGAGACGGAAGTGGTGGTAGAAGCAGGGGAAGGACAATCTCCAGCAGAGGAGAGTGACAGCACTATGTCCAGCGGGGAGACACAACCCAACCAAACTGTAGCAGCATCAGAAGCAACCCTGACAGTGTCGGAGGAAGAGGAGTCAGTAGCCACTACCAATAAACCAGGTTTGAATGATGGTGGGGGTGTAGATAAGGAAGAAGAGTGGGAGAAGTTCATGAGGAATTGGACACCCATAGATGAAGGGGATGAAAGAAGTAGTTATATGTCTGAGGTAAAGGAGGATGAGAGTTTGAAGGTTTGGAGAGAGTTGGCTGACCGAAAGGAGAAAGGATACAGATGGAGAAACGGGATCTTAGTTCAACACAGAATGGTAGATTGGGAAGAGTTTGGGGTTGTTTTGGTAGTGCCAGAATCATACAGGGAGAGAGTAATGACCATTGCTCACGAGAAGTCTGGGCATTTGGGTACAAAGAAGGTGTTAGGGATGATTAGGAAGAGGTTTATGTGGCCAGGGATGACCAAACAAATCAGTGATCATTGTCATAGTTGTAGGGCGTGCCAGTTACACAATAAATACCCCCCCAAGAAGGCTCCTATGGTGGAGAGACCGGTCCTCACTGTGCCATTTCAGTCCATGGCTTTTGATATAGTGGGTCCCATGAAGAAGGGTAAGGGAGGATGCCAATACTTGCTCACCTCCATTTGCTTGGCCAGCAAGTGGCCTGATGCAGTTCCCCTCAGAAGGATAACAGCCAAATCGGTAGCTGAAGAAATGTGGGAAGTGTTTTCCAGAACGGGTATACCTGATCAAATCTTGACTGATCAGGGCTCGCAGTTCATGTCGAAGCTGTTGAAAGAGTTATGCGAGATAGTACAGGTACAACAGATAAGAAGCTCCCCTTACCATCCCCAATGCAATGGGACAGTGGAAAGGATGCATAGGACGCTGAAAGGTGCCATTAGCAAGTGCATAGAGAAAGAGAGAGATTGGGTTCCACAAGTGCCGTGTGCACTGTTCGCTTTAAGGCACATGCCCCTCAGTGATCATGGTTATACACCTTTTGATCTAGTTCATGGGTTCAGGGCAAGAACACCACTTGACGCTCTTTACAATAGCATAGTTGAGGTCACTAGAGGAAAGTTAAAGGTGTGTGCTTGGGTGGAGCAAGTGGCGGAAAGGGTTGAACTGCTCAGGGAGGCAGCTGCCCTGGGTACAGCAAAGGCTAAGGAAGACAGAGCCAGGAGGTACAACAAATACAGCAAACTCAGAAGCTTTGCAGTAGGAGATAAAGTGCTATACAGAGTGCCAGGACTCTGTGACAAGTTGGCCGAAAGTTGGGAAGGGCCATTTGAGGTAGTGGGGAAGAAAGGTGATGTTAATTATAAGATTAGGAGAGAGGGTTCAAAAAGAGGTGAAAAGGTCATTCACATAAACAACTTGATTCGATATCTGGAGAGGGTGAAGGTGAGTAGGTTAGATGTGGTGTTGGAAGAGGAAGGAGGTGAGGATGTAAAGCGGAAACTGAGTGGTGCGTGTGGGAATTTTGATGAGGAGCAACTGAAGAAGGTGTTGGAGGAATTTGGTGAAGTTTTCAGTGGTGGCACTGGTTCAACCAGTGTTGTGGAACTTAAGATTGATACTCAACAAGAAATTCCCATTGCACAACCCCCTTATTCTGTACCCCTCAGTATGAGAGACAAGGTCAGGGACGAGTTGATCAGTCTGGAAGAAGCTGGGATCATAGAACGGTCAGATAGTCCCTGGGCCTCACCACTGGTTCCAGTAAAGAAGGCAAACAACCAGGTTAGGCTCTGTGTTGACTTCAGGAAACTGAACAGTGTAACAGTGATAGAACCCTATTATATTCCTGGAATGGAAGAACTGATCTGTAAGGTGGGGGAAGCAGGTGTGCTATCAAAGCTTGACCTCACCAAGGGCTTCCATCAGGTGGAAGTTCTAGAGGAGGATAGACCCAAGACTGCCTTGGCAAATGGCAATACCGGAAGATGCCGTTTGGGCTGTGTAACGCACCGGCAGTTTTTCAAAAGCTGATGGATATTGTGTTGAAGGACTGTACGTCTTTCTCATGCGTCTACATTGACGATATACTGATCTGGTCACCCACTTGGCAGCAGCACTTAGAGGACTTGAGGCATGTCTTTGGCAGCTTACGCAAGGCGGGTTTGACTTGTAGAACTGAGAAATGCGAATTTGGCAAAACAAAGCTTCAATTCTTAGGCCATTACATTGGTAACGGAACACTTAGTGTCCCTGAGGACAGGGTCACTGCCATGGCAGAATACCAAAGACCGAGGACCAGGAAACAGCTCAGGTCTTTCTTGGGTACCATCAACTACTATAGAAAGTTTATTCCACGATTTCATCAACAATCTATATTGCTCACTCCAGCCATCTCTAAAGCAGCTCCGGCTACGGTGGTGTGGGACGAGGCCATGGAAAGAGCCTTTTGTGAGTTAAAAACATCATTGTGCAAACGTGTATGTCTGTATATCCCTGTGTGTAGTGATGTGTATGTGTTGGAGACTGATGCCTGTAGGACTGGCGTGGGTAGCGTGCTATCAGTGAAACGAGATGGGCAGCTACTACCTGTAGCTTTCTATTCGTGTCAATTACATGGAGCGGAAAAGCACTACTCTGCTCAGGAGCTGGAGGGATTGGCCCTGATGAAGTCCATCCATTTCTTTTCCTTCTACCTCTATGGAAGGAAGTTCCACGTCATCACCGACCACAAGCCACACCTATCTATTGTGACCAAACCCCAGGAGAACAGAAGACTCTTGAGGTGGGCACTTAAGGGTGCCCGCACACCGCCTACGCAATTTTTTGTTGATGGTTGCTATGCACGATTACTACTATTTGTATACTTACAGGGGCTTCTCCACTACAACACAAGGACAAAGTACCTGCCGAAGGAGCCGCTCGCTAATTTTAGAGCGAATCTGGAAGAAATATCGGGGCCTGGTTATAAAACTTTGGGGCACTTTTTTGGAGCGGTGCGGTAAGTTGGAGCTCCGCAATTTGGTGCACTACTAGCCGAGCCGATACTCTACTGCAAGACAGAGAGTTCTTATCCATTTCAATATTACTTTATGATATATTCGCATTTTTTTCTATTTATAAGATATTGAAAAATTCTCGCTGTAGTGCAGTTCATTTTTTTTTGGTTTACCCGTGTATAAAATTTTTGTGTCGTTCTCATTATTAGATTCCAAGAAAAACTGACCCAAAATTTGGAACTTTAATTCCACTCGCAATTCTTAAGAAATAGCCCCACCCCCATATCTCGTACTATGAGTACGCGAGCAATTTTTTTTTCAATTAGTTTGTATTGTTTCTAAAAAGAGCCCGCCTATATCAAGAGTAAACAAACATCAATACAACAATAACAAGAGAGAGTCTGAAGAGAGAGCAGTTTATTGGAGATAGCCAAAGGTGAAGGTATTACATTTGCCAGCTTGGGAAGTCTTCGCTCCGCAGAAATCGAGCCTGGTGGATCCATCCACTTGAGTTCATGTGCGCATAGTCCGGAGACGGCTACAGGAGGAGAGGCAGCCTGGTGCAACTTGCTGCGCGAGCTCAGACGACGTATAGAGAGTTGCTGTAAACGAATATGAGACAACAAGAAGCTAAACTAAAACACCACAACTTCGCAAAGTATACTTCTGCTACTACTGCGCGATTGTTTCTGCTCGCGTATTATCGAATGGTGGGGTATTGGCGGGGAATAAATTAATGTCCGGATCTACAGGCCGTGCGCGTTGCTATGTGCGGGCACCCTTAAGTTGATGGAATACAAGTTCGAAATCAGCTACAGACCTGGAGACGAAAATTGGGTAGCAGATTGCCTCAGCAGGACATATGAAGAGCCTGAAGACGACCAAAGACATGTCTCAGAGGAAGGAGGGGGAGATGTGAGGCCACACCTCACATCAATATGATCATGTAACTGTTTCTCTGTATGTGTGTGCTTATAGGTAGCTAGATTATTGTGCACAAGTATGAGTTTATCATTATCATTCTGTATCACGTCAGGTTACGCATTCGTTTTGTTAAATTAAATGTTGCGTGGCCCAGTTTACTATATATGGCTGTGCCACGTGGGTGTGCGTCACTTGGAATCTGTGCATTGTAAATCTAACATCTATTTTTCTGATCCTTCGGGCTAAGGATAGACTTTGCAGTGCCTCTCTGGGTCTGGTGGCAGCAACGAACTTTGCTGTCACCAATTTAAGTGTTCGCATCATACCTAGGCCGGCGTGGACGCACACCCTCTCTCTGAGGTGTACGCCTGGTCAGACAGTACTATCACTCTCAGTCGGTTATTTGCTGGCCCCGGAGAACAAGACCTGTACGCTCGTAACAGGATTGCAAAAGCCATCAGTAACCTCTCTTGTGATCACTGGAGACATGTCCCAACCAATTCAAATCCAGCTGACCTTGCTTCACGAGGTGTCTCACCGCAGAAATTAGTAGACTCAAGAGTTGTGGTGGCAGGGACCAGATTGGCTCACTAAAGATCAGCTCCAATGGCCAAATTTAACCAGTTGGAAGAGTCACAACGGCATTTTTGAAACAACCACTAATGTGCTTACTGTCAGTGTAGTCAAAACCAAGGAAGAACAAGCCCTTGGCATCAGTTTTGCAAATCGATACAGCTCCTACCCAAAGGCTCTACGGATTTACTCTTGGCTGCGACGCTTTACGACGAATGTGAGGATAAAGGATAGAGAACTCAGAAACCTCAGTAGCAGGTTGTCAGTACAAGAGATTGAATCTACTGAAATCATTCTCCTCTCAGCCAGTCAGCAAAGAACCTTTCCAACTGAGCTTGAAGACTTGAAGAAAGGCAATTCAGTGAGGACCACCAGTCCTATCATACAACGTCATCCCATGCTGGGGACAGATGGATTGATGAGGGTAGGAGGGAGATTGCAGCATTCCTCACTTCCTTATGATAGCAAGCATCCAGTGATTATACATGGGCGGGACCCTCTGGCTCGAACTTTGGTCGTTCATCTCCACAATACATCACTACATGCAGGACCAACATCACTAGTAGGACTGATTTCACTACGCTTTGATATAGTGGGAGCTAAGCGTTTGGCTAAAGAGGTGTCTGCAGGCTGTTATGTATGCCGTCGTCACTATGCCAAAGTTGCCAGTCAATTGATGGGTCAGCTGTCGTCTATCTATAGCTCCTCCTTTTCAGAAATCGGGAGTAGACTTCGCTGGTCCACTCCAACTGAGAATGGGCCACGTCCGGAAGCCAACAATGATTCCTGGCTATTTATGCATTTTTGTGTGCCTCACAACCAGAGCTGTGCACATAGAGGTGGTTTTAGAC
>WLWD01006220.1_pt1 | contig 42343 bp, 39 predicted proteins | sample 6712731 | NCBI WGS metagenome assembly WLWD01 (sample SAMN12718690, study PRJNA576275) | sponge metagenome | isolation source: marine sponge | host: Mycale hentscheli | place: New Zealand: South Island, Marlborough, Capsize Point | collected 2014-11-01 | reverse complement strand
TTTTTTGGAACCTACACTACTTTGATGCACATCTTTGCATACAAGTCTATACTTCACACTGATGATCAGTGTTCGGTCCTATGCACTAAATGGCTCAGTTATGATAGGAACATAATGGGATACAATATCAGACTAAAAATAAATGCTTCCTAAATGTTCATTTCTATTCAACTCCCAAAATTCTAGGGGGGAACCCAGGGCTAGCCTCCCACTGTATGAACTCCTGGTATGTATACTCCACACTGTACATGAGAGAAACAATCGTTGTATTGAGAAAGTGTAATTTGAAAATGAAAAGCAGTACCAGCACACACGTGGAATTCAACTTACCAGGCATGGATGGTGTCACAGACTGAACGATCCCTCCCATAGGATCCGGAACCTCCATACAATACCAAAAAAACACAAGACAACAATGATATTTGTAACATAACAGCTGGCCTCGCTGAATTGCCCCCCCCCTCCTCCCCCGTCATTACTTTTCACTGACATTCTTGTACCATAACCCCCCCTCCCCCGTCATTACTTTTCACTGACATTCTTGTACCATAACCCCCACCCCCCCAGCCCTAGCTGGACACCCAAATATCAGTAAGTTGAAATGAAATTCAACTTACCCGGCATGGATGATGTCACAGACCGAAAAAGACCACCGAGTTCGTTCTCTCTCAGGTTGGATCCGGAAGTGCCACATATTGTTTGTTCATGGTTGCTCTCTCTCTCTTTCCACAAATGCACGCACACACATACACACACACACACACACAAGAAAAAAGAAGCTACAGGTGAATACAGATCATAAAAATAAATGTATAATTTATTATACATAAATTGACTGGTGTACACACACACACACACATGAAATTCAACTTACATGGGCATAGCAGTCACGATCCAAAAAGATCCAGAGTTCCCTCCCAGGTTATATACGGAAGTGCCACATACTGTTTGTCCACGGTTGCTCTCTCTCATTCCACAAACGCACACACACACATACACACACACACACACTAGAAAAAAGAAGATACAGGTGAATACAGATCATAAAAATAAATGTATAATATAAATTGACTGGTGTACACACACACACATACATGAAATTCAACTTACATGGGCATAGTAGCCCCGATTGAAAAAGACCCCACCCCCGAGTTCGTTCCCTCCCCAGTTAGATCTGGAAGCGCCAGAATAACATTTCAACTCCACGCACACACATATACATCGAGTGTGAAGCTCCACTACAACACCACAAAAACACAGACAACGACAACGACAATAACAATACATATTACAACTTTTGGGATGTTCAGGGGGGGACCAGCCACAAATATCAAAGTCTGTGGTCCTTCACACAAAAGATTATGGAATATCAATGGGTGTGTTGTCATCTTTCTTCCACTCTCCCCCTACCTCATCCACCCGACTCTTGTTCTTCGATTCCCGCCTTCTCCGACCGCGAGGACTTCCAGAACTCGGAGTAGGATGAGCCACTTCCTCTTCTTCATCACTGGAACCTGCTGCCTATTCGTGTTTCATTATTGGAAGACTCAGGTCCGGTATCCTCTCCTTCATCACTGGAAGACTCTGCTCCTGTCGCCTCATCTGCGTAATCGGGGTCGGCGACTGCATTCACATCTGGTCCTAGTAGTATATGTGGTAAAAAAATTTTTTTAATTTTTTTGAAAATTTGAATTTGTTCAAAAAACCACAAGCCACTTTCAAATCTCAAAACTCAATGAAATATATATATATATTATAGCTAAACAGCTTACTCTATCTCAATATAGCTATAAATAAGTCTTTTCCACAACAGAAGCTTGCTATTTTTCAAGAGAAAGACAAGAGAAAGACAAGCTTACCTCGATCATCTTCTTGACTCCCATTTTCAGTATCAGAGTTGACGGGGTCTGGTCCACCAACCATGATTATTAACATTATGTTCATCCCAAAACCAGTCATTATTGTGTTATTGTTTTTTGTTTTGTTTGTTTGTAGTTGTTGTTGTTGTATTGTGTGTATGTGTGTGTGTGTTGTGTTTGGAGTGCTTTCATTAATTTCTAGTGAAGTCCTTGAATTCTTGATGTACAAACAACCACCTGCGTATTTATTGTCAATTGGGAATTTGCATGATGACATCATGTTAGTTCCGGCCACGCCCATTGATGGTATCACGGCACCACCAGTCCCATTGAAAATGTATTCGTTTTGCTTACCGCTTAGCCTATATTTTGCTATAGCACCAGGTCTTTGTTGCATAGAGCCACCAAATTACAGGAATAGCTACATTATGAAATTTCCCACGTGCTGGTATCGAATTTATGCATTTTTGGCGGTTGTGGAGTGATGGAGAGTGGAAGTTTGGTGATGGCGAGCGAAAGTTTGGTGATGGTTAGCGAGCAAATCAGCGAGTGTGCCACTAGTTCTTCTCAGAACTCATTGACAGGTGGCCTCTCTCCTAGTTCTTCTCAGAACTCATTGACAGGGGGTGAGGTTGCTGGTTCTTCTCAGAACCCAATGCCATGTGGTGCCTCCTGTGCTTCTGTAGATTTTCTTGGAAGTGACCTAGATTGTGGTGAAGTTGCTGGTTTTTCTGGAAACTACTCAGGAGCAGGCAGGAATATAATGATCAATTTAACAGAAGATGATATTCCTGGAGCATCTCTTGCTGGTAGAGATCCTAGTCAGCTTCATGTTGTAGAGCTGAAGAGATGGCTAAAGTGTAGGGGTGCTATGGTTACAGGTAGAAAGAAGGATCTTGTGAAAAGGTGGGCATAAGTAGCTAAAATATTAAGTAATACTGTAATATTTTTGATACATTTTTGTTGTTGTAATGTATAGAGTTGAGGATTATATATCTTCAGGATTGGATAGTAAAATTGTAGATCCAGATGGTGGCATTCATGAGAATCAGCTAAGAGCACAAAAAGCCAAAGAAAAAATACTACCCCCGTTCTTCCAAGTTCCAAGTTCGCTTCCTTCAGAGGGATGGACATCCAGTTTACAGCAGCTTCCACCTTTTAATTATAGTTGTCTTTATGCCCACTTGGTTACCCGTTTACAAGTTACTGGAGCTAGTGGTTCTTGTCAGGTAGGAGTGATGAAACATAAAGAGGCTGGATATCGGCTGTTTAAAGATAACAACGTTATGATGGTGAGATTTAACCCTGCCAATGATAATTTCTGCATTTTTCACGCTTATGTAAAGCCGTCATTTAAAAATACAGGTAAATATTCTACAATAGTAGCACGTGCCAAAAGTTCTGGCCATGTTGCAGGTGCTAAATGTAATTGTAAAGCGGGCGGTGGTGGTTGTTGCAAGCATGTTGCTGCACTATTATACAATATATTGGATTATACAGAGCTTGGGCTAAATGAAATTCCTTCTGATGAAACTTGCACCGAACTGCCACAACGTGGCAAATGCCCAAAAATATTACATACAATGGACCGGCATTATTTTCTGAGATACAGTTTGTACACCATGTATATGGTAAGAGAAAAGCTGAAGAATGTGCTCTTCGGATGGAAAAATTGAAAAAATATCGGGCATGTCCCTCTAATTTGAGCATTGTAACTGAAGAGCGGATTAGAAAACTATGCACGAGCTTGGAAGCTGACAGCAATGCCGTCCCATTTACCACGGTGATGAGAAATAATGATTACAAACCCTTATCTTCATCCACTAGTCCTTTCTCCGCTAGTCCTTCATGTGCTAGTCCTTCATCACCAGCATCTTCTTCCACTATTGAACATAATTCAATTTCTAGAGGAGATTCTGCTTCTTCAGCTGCTACGCCAGAAGAAAAAGTGTGGGAAGAAGTCAATGTAACCAGTGATCAGGCAAAGCATATAGAAACTATAACAAGAGCTCAAGCAGATTCTGTTGAGTGGCACTATGAGCGTAGCATTAGAATAACTGCCTCATTTTTTGGTCGAGTGTGTAGGAGGTTGCCGACAACAACATCAGATTGTTTGGTTAATTCAATAGTAAATAAAAAAAAAATTCCAATCGATGCCTGTGGCTTGTGCTTGGGGTAAAAATAATGAATCAAAAGCGAGGGACGCTTATATTGAAAATATGAAAATGACAGGGCATAGCAATTTGGAAGTTTTTGAATCTGGGTTAGTTGTTAATATTAAATACAGTTTCTTGGGAGCTAGTCCAGATGGTGTTGTACATGACCCAGTTTCAGCTGATCCTGATGGATTGCTAGAAATTAAATGCCCTAATGGACAGAGGGATATTTCTCCGTATGAAGCTGCACAGCAAAAATCCTCTTTTTGTGTATTACAAGATGATAACTTAAGGGTGCCCTGCCACCGGAAACCAAGGCCCGTAACCGCAAATTGACTGTTTTTGCTATGTCTTTATATTTCTTTTTCTGTGTACTGTAGGCTTACTTTGTTGTTACAGATGGAATGAGCACCAATAGAGGACTCCAGCAAGCCAAATTTGAAGAATGAAGACCCGTCTGGGACGGCGATACAGCTCTGCACACCGGCTACTATTCAGTGTTATTTCGAAGCGGCCGAAGGAACTAGCGTGCTCATTTTTTTTCCAGAGGTAGCTAGCGGGCTTCTTCGCAACATTACAGAGCCATATTTCTAATATCTATATTCTTTTTTTGTAAATAGTAAAATTTTCGTGCCGTTTTACTCCTGCGTTATTCTAAAAAAATCTCTCTGTAACTTTATTCTAAGGGGGGCAAGCTGCTTGGGCGCAAAATTTGGATTCAATTCAATGATACAATTCCACGAAATATCGATTTATATTTTCAAGTTCACTACTGATTCGCTATTTTACCCAGCCCCCCATAACGTTGAGCTCCGCGAACGCGCAATTTATTGGTAAGAGCATAATCAATTGACTTGTGGTAGCTCTAAAAAGAGCCCATTTGTAAACAAAAATAAGAAATACAATAATGAGCCGTGAGATGGCCGTTGTAACTTTGCAAAAGGTTAGTCCCCAGAGCAGAAGTGACGGCCTATTCCCAATGTTGCTTGGAGTTGGTTGCTCACTAGTGAGAGCGGGGTAGTTCAGCACAAATTTCAGACTTGTAGGTGATATGGCTGAAGAATATAGCGGTAGCAATCCCGACAGAAAGAACTGAAGTGATGATGACGGAGTCTATACGCAGCCAAGTCTGAATACAAGGTTGGTGGAATAGTAGGAGCTGGTACCAGTCAGGATGGAGTTGGTCACCGTTGAGACAGAGTTTTAAGCTGCTCCAATGGCTTCACAAGTACAGCCTCACTCCGTACCCTGAAAGTATAATAGAAGGATGTTATTTGAGGTGACTGTTTCAGACTAGTACACTACAGTTATAAAGTTATAGCTAGCTCGGGACCCGTTTGTCCTCCTGCTTCGCGGTAATTTGGCGCCAAAGTTAATTGATCCGCGTAGAAATTGAGTGCTGGCCACGCGTGAATAGATTGCATGCGAGGGTTGGGTTACGGGCGGTTCTGCGGTATTATACTGAATGATTAAACGACCACAGGTCCCGGTGGCAGGGCACCCTTAACATCTAAAAAAAAACATCAGTATTATTACCAGGTGCAAGGGCAAATGGCAATATGTAAAAAGAAATGGTGTGACTTCGTTGTTTATACCAACAATGGAATATCCATAGAAAGAATACACTTGATGAAATATTTTGGAATGACATGATTGTGAAACTGAAATCATTTTATGTGACTTCAGTAGTACCAAAACTTGTTCATAAATTTTCTCAATTTTTTGCCATACAGCTTATATCATAATTTTCTATTCAATTTATTATATCATTTTTGTCATATTATTTTATATATTCTAATTCTTTAAAATAACAGCAAAATATTTAATTTAATTTAATTAACAAATACATTGATTCAAAATGATTATTAAAAAAGGTGGTGAAAGAAAATTAGTTAAACTACAATATATTAACCATATTTGGTCTAGTTGGGAATGTATTCTATTTGTTATTGTTCCCTGTAATATTATGGTAATTCTTTATTCGCTCAATAGCTCTCTCCACATGTATTCGCACTGAAGCTATGTTTCTTGTTTCCAATTCTTCCTCTAGAGATAATTGTTCTTTTCCTTTCATAAAGGGTGGTATATTAAGTTTTACTGTTTTTCTGCCAAAATATGCTGTATGTCAAACCCTCTGTCTGCCATGACCATAAGTTAGGTTCCAACAAGTCATCTCAGTTATTTTATGATCAGATATATGACTAGTCTCGCGGGCCAGACCCTTTACCCAATAAGAAGAGAAAGAAAGGGTCTGGTCAAGTTCACGTATGCGTTTGGTCTTGCGCTGTCAGCACAAGTGTAACCACTGCGGTAATATAGCTTTGATTACGCGGTAATCATGGTTCAGGTGATTTTAGCGCGCTGAAATTACTGTCGACATGGATGTAACTGCAGCGGTGGCGGAGAGTGTTCGAGTATTCGGACTTACACTGAAGGAGAAGTAGTTGGAAGCAATCGGGATACATTACCAACAGGCTGTGGAAAGTCCGTTGCAAGACGTTTCTGGCATAAGCAGCAATTCATTCCTACAGTTCCATAGAAACCAAGCTAAATTTGCGCGCGAACGTCTCTGTTTATATAGTGAGGTCACTGTCACTTAAAACCAATTACCGGTCCGAGAAATTCCAGGACCGGTGAGACCAAACGCATACGTGAACTTGACCAGACCCTTTCTTTCTCTTCATATTGGGTAAAAGGTCTGGCTCGCGAGACTAATATATGACCACCATATAGATCTGAAATGAACGTTACAAAACCATTTGGTGCAATGCCAATTAAACCTTTCGCGGTGTTGTGACTTTTGAATGTTGAATATGTCTGCGACTGTGCACGAAATGATGAAGGTATTTCTATAAAAATTTCTGTACAGTCAAGGATCACTCTTGTGTCCGGATATTGATCCTTAAAACATTTAGGCATTGTATCTTTAATAACTTTTGAAGATGGCCATATAGGTAATTGCTTCAACGTATGATACAAAAAATTAATCCACGTATTCAAAGTTCTTGATACATTGCTGACACTAACTCCAAATCGATCCGCAATATACTTTTCTAGAGCATCGCAACGCATTCGATAGAGAACCATAAATAACTAATCTATTGGCTGCATTTTACGTTGAGGACCATGTTTTTCGTCTGCTCGATTTTCAGAATAATTTGAGCCCCAATAGTTTAACTGTGATGCAGCTGGAAGAAGAAAGTCATAAAAAGTCATTAATGTCTTATAATTAGGAAATCCAGTATAAAAAAACGAATATCTTCATCACTCCCAGCAAACCTTCGCAAAGATGAAAATACTTTAATAGAAGCATTACAAAAGCAAAAAATGGAAATCGAAAACTTGAAGATGAAGTTAGAAAGTCATACATTCTGTTGAAGAGAGCCAACAATTTTAGTTACTGTTATTAATTCCTCAACAAGACCATCTTCTAGAGGCTTTGACGGCATGGGTTTGGTAGGCTTTATTATTATTTTTGGAGGGACATTAACACGTATGGCTGGTTCCTTTCGAGACTTTGGCTGAGGAATCAATGGAAATATTGTTGGAATAGCTGATGCATTTCTTCTTTTCCCCCCTCAAAATGGCTTGAACATACTCTATGATGATCAGAGGGAACAATTTCTTTTCTTTTTATGGCATCAATCCATTTGTCCCTCAACTGTTTATTCTTGGGAAATCTGTGAAAACTCACTTCATTGTTCTATTTAGTGTTCTTGTAACACCCAGGGACACAGCATGTATAGCCACCTCTCAAGCCCTTAGTCAAACTTTTATCTCTCTCCTGGGACTCACCAATACTACTGGAGAAACCAGCAACTTCACCACAATCGAGGTCACTTCCAAGAAAATCCACAGAAGCACAGGAGGCACCACCTGGCATTGGGTTCTGAGAAGAACCAGCAACCTCACCCCCTGTCAATGAGTTCTGAGAAGAACTAGGAGAGAGGACACCTGTCACTGAGTTCTGAGAAGAACTAGTGGCACACTCGCTGATTTGCTCGCTAACCATCACCAAACTTTCACTCGCCATCACCAAACTTCCACTCTCCATCACTCCACAACCGCCAAAAAATGCATAAATTCGATACCAGCGTGTGGGAAATTTCATAATGTAGCTATTCCTGTAATTTGGTGGCTCTATGCCACGAAGAACTGGTGCTACAGCAAAATATAGGCTAAGCGGTAAACTAAACTAATACATTTTCAATGGGACTGGTGGTGCCGTGATACCATCAATGGGCGTGGCCGGAACTAACGTGATGTCATCATGCAAATCCCCTATTGTGTGTATGAATAGTAATAACATTGTCAACCGTGGTTATTGGCTTGTAGTTTACAACCTATTCAAAATATGAACGGTGCTATCACAGAATCTTCTCATTTCTTTAAAAATAGTGCAAAAAGGCTATTTGTAATTGATAAACGTACGAAGTTAGTTAGAGTAAAAGATTTGTGTAGAACTCGCTGGATATACCGTCATGAAGCATATGAGAGTTTTTTTTTTACTTGTTTAAATATCTTCATGCTGTAATGGAAGCTATAACCACTTGTGATACTACATATGGTAGTATGGACTGGGATGCTAGCACTATAGTGACTTCAACCAGTTTACTGAAAATCTATAATAGCTTTGGTTTTATTTATGCTTTCATAGTTACTATGCATTGCATGTCAGTAATTAAACCAATTAGTATAAAACTTCAATACAAAACCAATGATCTTGCATATGCTTATATGAAAGTTCAGCATGTTATATCTGACTTGAAAGCCATGCGCTCAAATGATCAGCTCCTTCATGACTGGTATGAACAAGCAGAAGCTTTGGCTAATGACATTGGTGTTTCGCCAGAAGTTCCTAGAACTGTTGGTCATCAACAAGGCCGAGAAAATGTGGAGTATGATTCTGCTGAAACATATTATAGAAGAATGACTGCACTGCCTTTGCTAGATCATCTGATCCAACAAATGCAGGAACGATTTGGAGAGCATCAAATATTTATATCTGAGCTTCTTACCTTAGTTCCTTCACTATTATGTGAACAATCAGCAACTTCATTAAATTTTGATAGACTAGTTGATAGATATAGAGGTGATCTACCTCAACCTGCACTTGTAGGTACAGAGATTTTTCGATGGAGAAGGAAATATGAACAGCAAAGCTCTGAAAATCGTCCATCCACTTTAAAGTTAGCCTTAGCCATGTGTGATAAGGAATTTTTCCCGAACATATATGTGTTGTTAAGAATAGCATGCAATCTACCTGTGACATCTTGCGAGAATGAGCGCGCTCATATCAAAACCTTTGTCAAATTTGCCATACAAAAATACAAGCATTGCCAGCTGTTTTTGAACAACTACATCCCACAGAAAGTGTATGAGCTATGACCATTTTCTTCGAATATATTCTTACCATATATTTTTTCTTTGCATGAGGTAGCTCAATACTGACATACTTGTAATCTTCAGTCCCTGTGCTTCATGATGATACCAAACTCAACCACTGACCTTTCTTCTATACCACCGCTTTTTGCGTTTTTCTTCACCTCACTTAATGGATCGCTCATTAAAAATTCAACGGACTTGGTGCTTGCTCAGCAAACACTGCAAATAAACAGCTTACATCATCGAAAGTAAGGGATAACCCCTTTCAATACGGGTAGCACTAAAAAGAGCTAGTCTTCAGCTGTTTTTTGATACCCGTAGCGGTACAGTTGAGTTAGTTTTCACGGGTGTTTATTAAGTGTGTTTGCTTCTATATAGTATGGCTAGGGCTTATATGATTAACAAGTAAGTTGTTTTGTAGGTATTAACCCTCTCGTTCCTGAATTGTTTTGACGCGCGCGGAAAAATCTAATTTTCTACCGCGGAATAGAGCAGTGCCGTTTTATTTTTTTAACTCGATGCTGGCTGGGAAAACCCCATAGCAACCATATATCACTAAATAGACCAAGAGTTTGGGATTCCCCTCATTTTTTGATTGAGAAAATTGAATAATATTTAAGCCATCTACTAATACTTCAAAAAAAAATTTTTCCCACCAAAAAATCCACTTTTCCCATCAATAAAAAAATAAAATAAAATAGAAATAATATTGTTTGATGCATTATATACCAATATTATATTAGTTCAACAATAAAATATGTTGTTTGTTGTGTGTGGTGCTGATTGTGATCATGTAGGAGACATCTATGAGTGTCCACAAGGAACGTATGCCATCGGACGTCGAGCTCCACTACAAAACAATTTCATATACACAAAAACACAAACAACAAAGATATTTGTAATACAAACAACAAATTATTCATGATCCTATATAATTGCAACTTTATGATGTATTGTATGCGGTTTCATACAGGATTTTTGTTTGGGGTGGGGCTCCGAGTGTACTTCGCCACACCCATTTTTTGGAACCTACACTACTTTGATGCACATCTTTGCATACGAGTCTATACTTCACACTGATGATCAGTGTTCGGTCCTATGCACTAAAGGCTCAGTTATGATAGGAACATAATGGGATACAATATCAGACTAAAAATAAATGCTTCCTAAATGTTCATTTCTATTCAATCCCAAAATTCTAGGGGGGAACCCAGCGCTAGCCTCCCACTGTATGAACACCTGCTATGTATACTCCACACTGTACATGAGAGAAACATGTATTGAGAAAGTGTACTTTGAAAATGAAAAGCAGTACAAGCACACACGTGGAATTCAACTTACCCGGCATGGATGGTGTCACAGACTGAACGATCCCTCCCATAGGATCCGGAACCTCCATACAATACCAAAAAAAACACAAGACAACAATGACATTTGTAACATAACAGCTGGCCTCGCTGAATTGAGCCCCCCCTCCCCCGTCATTACTTTTCACTGACATTCTTGTACCATAACCCCCCCTCCCCCGTCATTACTTTTCACTGACATTCTTGTACCATAACCCCCCCAGCCCTAGCTGGACACCCAAATATCAGTAAGTTGAAATGAAATTCAACTTACCCGGCATGGATGATGTCACAGACCGAAAAAGACCACCGAGTTCGTTCTCTCTCAGGTTGGATCCGGAAACGCCACATACTGTTTGTTCATGGTTGCTCTCTCTCTTTCCACAAATGCACGCACACACATACACACACACACACACACACACACAAGAAAAAAGAAGCTACAGGTGAATACAGATCATAAAAATAAATGTATAATTTATTATACATAAATTGACTGGTGTACACACACACACACACATGAAATTCAACTTACATGGGCATAGTAGTCACGATCCAAAAAGATCCAGAGTTCCCTCCCAGGTTGTATACGGAAGTGCCACATACTGTTTGTCCACGGATGCTCTCTCTCATTCCACAAATGCACACACACACATACACACACACACACTAGAAAAAAGAAGATACAGGTGAATACAGATCATAAAAATAAATGTATAATATAAATTGACTGGTGTACACACACACACATACATGAAATTCAACTTACATGGGCATAGTAGCCCCGATTAGAAAAGACCCCACCCCCCCCCCCCACCCCCGAGTTCGTTCCCTCCCCGGTTAGATCTGGAAGTGCCAGAATAACATTTCAACTCCACGCACACACATATACATCGAGTGTGAAGCTCCACTACAACACCACAAAAACACAGACAACGACAACGACAATAACAATACATATTACAACTTTTGGGATGTTCAGGGAGGGGGAGGGGGGGGGGGAGGGAGCAGCCACAAATATCAAAGTCTGTGGTCCTTTACACAAAAGATTATGGAATAAGAATGGGTGTGTTGTCATCTTTCTTCCACTCTCCCCCTACCTCATCCACCCGACTCTTGTTCTTCAATTCCCGCCTTCTCCGACAGCGAGGACGTCCAGAACTCGGAGCAGGAGGAGCCACTTCCTCTTCTTCATCACTGGAACCTGCTGCCTATTCGTGTTTCATTATTGGAAGACTCAGGTCCGGTATCCTCTCCTTCATCACTGGAAGACTCTGCTCCTGTCCCCTCATCTGCGTAATCTGGGTCGGTGACTGCATTCACATCTGGTCCTAGTAGTATATGTGGTAAAAACTTTTTTTAATTTTTTTGAAAATTTGAATTTGTTCAAATAACCACAAGCCACTTTCAAATCTCACAACTCAATGAAATATATATATATATATATTATTGCTAAACAGCTTACTCTATCTCAATATAGCTATAAATAAGTCCTTTCCACAACAGAAGCTTGCTATTTTTCAAGAGAAAGACAAGAGAAAGACAAGCTTACCTCATCATCTTCTTGACTCCCATTTTCAGTATCAGAGTTGACGGGGTCTGGTCCACCAACCCTGATACAGGGCCTCCTATAGCCCTAGATGTCGTCTCCCTTCTCTCCGCTTGATCCTGAGTCGCTAGAGTCAACATCAAGCAAGTCTAAAACTTGCACCGCATTGTAACTTCTGGACGCCATCTTCCAAAAAATGACTTTGAAAAAAATTTTTTTTTGCTTAGTTACCGGGGTCACACGACACGCTCACTTTTTTCCTATGATGTAATAAGCATTACCTAAGACTGTACGTAATAGGGAGGTCCCCAGTTGGACTGGCGATTTTATAAAAAATGGAGAAGACAGTAAGTCAAACCGCAAAGTCTTGGTCGGCAAAGAAGCGGTTGTTTCAATGTGTTATGGAAGGCTACTGAGCTCAAGCAATTTTTTGCTGCTTCTACAAAGCTCTGGAGATGACTGGATCCATAAATGAAGCTGCTGTGAAGAAGGTAACTTTTTTTAAAATTCGACGGAGAACCGATGTTGTTTTTTTTTGCCGAGGAAGAAATAAACGCAACTGCTGTGAGGTACTGTCGAAGCAGTCCTGGCTGAAAGCTATTTTAGATGTTTCTCCAATGCATTGGGCACCTGTGTATGCAATCTGAAGGTTCTAGCTATAAATAACTATTTTTTAAAATTCGGAGAAGTCAATCGGTCTTCACCCGCTTTAAAGCGGGATCCGGAACGAAAGGGTTAATAGTTGATTAGCAATGAAATGATTCCTATGTTAAAAATTGTTACATAATTCAAGTAGTTATTGACTTAAATATTTTCTTATCTATTTAGCTATTATTTATGGAGCATTTCACACCCAGGAAAAACTGGAATTCCTTGTTTTGATTTGTCAGGAGACAAAAGTGCTTATGTATCTGCAGAATACTTTACAGCTACTGAATTACTTTATGAAAGAGTGATTATAAAGCTGTTTCAGCAGTATGATTTACCTATCCAAATAACAGATCCTATTCGGCATGCAATTAGATCAAAACTGTGGAGAATGGGTAAGGCTTTGTCTAAGCTTGGAGGTATTCAGCGCAAAAAGTTATTGGCTAGATGGAAGGATGGTCCCGATTCTACTTGGAAGTTTGAAGTTCTTGAAAATGAAGTGAACCTACAAGTATTGAAAAGAAAGCGAAATGCAGAAACTCAATTAAATACTGAACTTACAAAAAGAAGAAGGCTGGAAAAAGAAGTAAAAAAGCTTGAAAAAACAACAAAAGAGCAATCAAAAGCCATCGCACAGCTGAGAACTGGGCACTCTAGCAATATGAGGGGATTGTCTTTAAAGTCATGGCCTCAGTGTAGTAGACAGCAGCAATACAATCGCCAACAAAGGCTTGCAGCAAAAGTACAAGGTGCTCTAAGTTTTTGTGAGGATGAAGGATTCGAACCACGTTTTGTAGAACTTAAAAATAAGGATACATACAAGTGTGATATACTGGATGTTACAAATGGTACCTATTCTGGCAAGGAAAATATTTCTCCTACACCTGTGAGTCCCCAGTCTGCTCTTTTCATAAAGGATAGATATTGCATATCTAATGAGGCATTCCATGAGCTCAGTGTAGTGTCTAATCTTCCTAGTTCTAACAGAGTAAAGAAACTGGCATATGAAATGAATTCCAAATTTGAAATTTGTGAAACCCCAAGTGGAACTGTTGGAGTACAGCAAAGTTTACAGAGCAGGCTGATTTTTTGTATATCTCAACTAGCTAAGCAATACAAGGCATCCGATAAACTACTTCCAGAAACTATTCGAATTAAACTTACTGGAGATGGTACTCAAATTGCTAGAGGTTTTACAGTTGTAAATTTTGCTTTCACTCTTTTGGATGATCGAGACTGTTGTTCAGCAAAAGGAAACCATACAATAGCAATTTTAAAAGTATCAGAAAATTATAATGATTTAGCAACTGCACTAAAAGATGTCATCGAAGAAGCTAGCAATTTAAATTCAGTGAGTGTTGATGGAAATATTTATCACTTACAATATTTTCTCGGAGGTGACTGGAAATTTCTAGCTCTTGTATGTGGTTTGGAATCAGCTACTTCAAATCATGCATGTATTTGGTGCAAGTGTCCCAAGGATAAAAGATGGGATATGAGCATGACTTGGTCATTGCTGGATCAAGAAAAGGGTGCAAGAACAATCGCTGAGATTAATGAAAAAGCAAAGCTTGCTAAATCAAACAAGAATCGCTTTAATTGTTGTAATTCACCATTAGTTTCTTTTATACCACTACACCAAGTAGTTATTGATTCACTTCATTTGTTTTTGAGGATAGCAGATGTTCTGATAAATTTACTTATAAGGGATCTGCGTACATTGGATGCGACAAATCAAAACAAAAGAAATCTTGATGCCTATGTTGATGTGCTAAACAATTGTAAAATTCGATTCAGGTGGTTTACCGACAAAGAAACAAAAAAGTTGACATGGAGAGATTTGACTGGCCCTGAGAAAATGAGATTATTTAATGGCATTAATATTCCTGCAGCATTTCCCGACTTACAAAGTAAAGAGACACTGCAAAAGTTATGGAATGATTTCTTCAAGCTTATGGCATCACTTGGACATTCTGGTTGTCACAATGCAGTCGATTTTGAACAATCTGCTAAAGCCTGGGTTAAGCTTTTTACCTCTGTATACCAGAGTAAAGATGTAACACCTTACATGCATGCATTTGCAATGCATGTACATCAGTTCCTTAGCTTGCATGGAAATATAGTCACATTTTCACAACAGGGGCTTGAAAAGCTAAATGATATCACAACCATCCACTATCAGCACTCAACCAATCATCGAGAATCTGAAGCTCTTAAACAACTTTTGGAAAAAAGAAACCGCATAGAAGAATTGGAATATGGATACCAGAGAAGCAAACAAGTACAGAAGTGCAGTTTTTGTAAGTCTGCTGGTCACAACAAACGTACTTGCCCCACTATACATTAACAATGCAAAATTGTGTATATATTTTCACTTTTGAGAGTCTGCTGGTCAATAAATAATGTACTTGCCCCACTATGCATTCTCATTTTTTTTAAATTCATTTTAACAAAGCAAAATTTTGGTATTATATAATAGTATAATAATGTTTTAAACAAAAATTTGTTTGTCTTTTCCAAATGTTGATCCTATGCCATATTTACATACAAAACAAAATGATAAAGTGTGTCCAGTGTGTGTAACAGTTTTTGAAGGTGGCTGACTATCACTGCTAGGTGGGAAATATTCAACCAGGCTTCTGGATTTACGTAAAAAGAAGCTCACTGTATCTAACTGTACATAACCATAGTCCCCATTGATGTTGAGTCCTCTGTAATGCCAGAAGCTGCCAAGGAAAGGGTCTAGGTCCTGGTAATGTTTTATTCCGTAGTGTTGAATGTTGCAGACCATCTTTGAAGGAATTCCAACAGTCTTAAGTCCACCATTAAATTGAATTAAGTCAAAGGGCATGCTTATCTTAATAATTGGTGATACTTTTTGACCACAGTTGAGAGCACACTTGATTTTCACACGTAAAGCATTGTAAATGCTATATGGCTGGTAGGGAGAAATAATAGAACTACCTTGAGTATCTGCATTTTCTTCATTTAAGCTTTCCAGTTCTCCTTCATAACGCCATTCATCCCATTCACTAGAGTATCCAACGTAATGTATTTTGACCATGGCTCTGTCCCCCTCAGACTTCTCCTCTTGTACGGTAACAGGGTACAGCTTAGTTTTTTGCTGGATGCGGTCAGATTTTGGAAGCTTTATAAAGCTTTCTTCCTTGTAATTAACTTCTTCTCTTTGCCTTTTTGCCCGTCGCAGCGCTATTGGTAGATCACTGGGTAGAGCGTCCTTGACCTCCATACTTATTTTTTTGTACCACGCCCACATTATGACGTTAACCCGTTTTTTTTTTATAATTCATTTACGTTGAATGATTTGACATTCCCGTAGGGTGGGTTTTGATATGTAATAGCACATTAGCAAATATAAAAACTGCACTGAGGAGTACCATGGGACAGGAGCGGTTGTCATCCTTCGTCATGATGAGTATTCATAATGAAATGCCAATCGATTTTGATGTGATTGTTGACTTTTCTGGCCCGTCTCTTTGCTGACCTAGTGACTGCATTTACGCGAGGAGCCACAGGTTCCTCTGGAGTATCAGACGAACTCGGTGAGGTTTCTAGGGCCCCACCAGAGTCATTGACAGAGCCAACACCATAACTAGCTGATGTCTGGGTGGACTGAGTATCATAGTCATGCTCTTCCCTTTGTCTGGCAGGACTAGGGGAAGCACCCACAAGAAGTTGGACAGCCATAGAGTCATCAACAGGCACAGAGTATAAAACCATACCACCCAGGGATTCAGAGGGAGCTACAGCAACTATATCATGAAATGTTTTCCCAGGGATATGAAACAGAACAATGGCAGTACGTAACACAGTAACGGAACCCTGCCAATCAGTAACTTCAACTAGTTCACCAGTGATTTGACCTTCATACACCAAACTATCAGGAACAATAGTAATTTCTGCAGCTGTGTCTGGGACAATAGGACACTCAATTTCATTAACTTCACCTGTTACCAATGTAGCTGTCCTACTCACAGCAGCCATATTAGCACGGTAAGGGCCTCTACCTCTCCTAAAAGATAAGGACTTAAAGTCAGAAGTACCATCCCCACCCCTATTCTTATGGGGGCAATCAGTGAACTTGTGACCCGGTACTCTGCTAGAGTAGCACACAATACCTTGAGGTTTTTGAGTGCCACGACTACCAGCACCTTGGCGACTACTGTTGTTACTACTAGACTGACTACTACTACTATTGTTTGAAGTACTAGACACTCTGCACTCAAATGCTCTATGACCATATCTATGACATTTGTAACATTCAACATTGCTCATACTCCTATGAGAACCTATACTACTACCAGATCTTTCAGTATCACTAGCAAGAAATGTTAAAGCTACAGTATTCAAATCATTAAAGGAATTAATTTCTCTACCATCCATAATACCCCTTTGGTAGAGCGGGCGCGATGCTCTATAGATAGCGGTTGCCATAAACAGGAGCAGCTCTTCTTTAGATGCTGTCAACCAATTTACCGAATCAGTAAGGCTCTTTAGGTGTAAGTAGGCATCTCTTGAGGACATAGAACTGACAGTATTTTGGTATTCAGAAAATAGTCGAATGCCCAAAGAAGTGAGATTAGAGCCTAAGCCATCAATAAGTTTCTTTTTAATATCGGTATATGAGCAAGTACTACGGTCAATTGAAGATAAAATGGATAGAGCATGACCAGCTTGAATTTTTTTCGTCAAGATAGATTTATATTGTGATCCGTGAACACCTATATCAGCAAGTTCATCTTCTAATTTCTTAATGTAAGCAGAGATATCAGTTCCAGCTGTATAAGGAGCAAGCTTGTCGACAAGACGTTTTTTATCAGCGCCACCGCTCTCTCTACAACTTGAGGAGAAACCACTAGCCCCATTCTCATCAGGCACAGCTAACCTGGCCATAATAGTCTTAGCAATCTTTTCCCAATCAGGCTCAAAACTACCATTAGGAAGCCTAACATTCACTAGCTTCAGCTTCCTCTAAAATATGTTCATCACCAGTACCCTCCTCCATACTCCCTGTTACAGTAGTATCTGAAACAGGACTATAACCCAAAGCACGAAAGAAATCCTCACCTCTAAAAGGTAAGTGATTATCACTATTACTAGCACTAACTTTCTTACAGGCTCTAGCCGGCTGTGACCTACTGCTCATCAGAGGGAGAGCGAGCCAGGAGAACCTACGGCACACAAACACAGCACACGCACACACACACACACACAAAAAAAAAGACGACAAATAAATACTACGACAAAGGTCACTGAACTCCAATTAACAAAAGTAACAAAATAAAAGGTGACGAATGTCAGACTGCAACACGTGCGTGAGGCACCAAATGGAGACAAAGATGAGTAGGTAGCTTCCCGACACTTCTTGGGACTCGAATATTGGGCCTTCTCGATGCTCCGGAGGGTTGTACGCCGACGGAAATACGATTAGGGAAGACTTGAACTTGAACAGTTCGACACGACGACCAGTTTGGAGGGGGGAATGGTTTATGATTGACCACGACACTAATATCAGCACGACCGATAGGAATAGTACAGGAACACGAAGTTTGAAGTTCGACTCAGGAACACAAAGTTCGATGACACAGTAGGAAGGGGTTGTAGGCCAATCCAGTGCCACCACCGCTGCCGCCAGAAGTAGGTAAATGGGTAATGAGCGGCCAACGCAGGTTACTCATACAGTTAGCCACTAAGGTAATCGCCGCCACCAGGATTCCCACCCGCACCCTTCTAGCCAGAGATTTACTTCTTTAACTAAAGTTGTGGGATGAGGGGAGAACTGATGAGACGCATGCGTGGTCAAGGTTAAGTACAAAATACCACGCATGCGCACATAGGGATGAAACACATACGCACAATGACTCACCAGAAATCCAGGACAAAACTGACCACATACACAAAGTGACACATTCCACACTGCTAACAACTTAATAATTTAATGATGCACATACAATGTTCAATGCTCTATCTTCTCTTGACTTCTGTCTCCTTCTCTTTGCTTCTTTCTTCTCTCTCTGCTGTGGTCAGCCCCACAAAGGTCAACATAAAATTTAGGAAAATCTGAAATTGTATATCATGAGCAAAACTATTTAGATCAGATAACTTAAATGTGACCATCTATGGGAAAACCGGGAACAACGCAGAAAGCCGGGAAAAAACCCATTAATTCTTAAAACATGTGTATTTAACCCTCTCGTTCCTGAATTGTTTGGACGAGTGCGGAAAAATCAAATCTTCTACTGCGGAATAGAGCATTACTGTTTTATTTTTTTAACTCGATGCTGGCTGGGAAAACCCCATAGCAACCACACAAAAATTCCACTTTTCCCATCAATAATAAAAAAAAAATAGAAATAATATGGTTTGATGTATTGTATACCAATATTATATTAGTTCAACAATAAAATATGTTGTGTGTTGTGTTTGGTGCTGATTGTGATCATGTAGGAGACATCTATAAGTGTCCACAAGGAACATATGCCATCGGACGTCGAGCTCCACTACAAAACAATTTCATATACACAAAAACACAAACAACAAAGATATTTGTAATACAAACAACAAATTATTCATGATCCTATATAATTGCAACTTCATGATGTATTGTATGCAGTTTCATACAGGATTTTTGTTTGGGGTGGGGCTCCGAGTGTACTTCGCCACACCTATTTTTTTGAACCTACACTACTTTGATGCACATTTTTGCATACGAGTCTATACTTCACACTGATGATCAGTGTTCGGTCCTATGCACTAAATGGCTCAGTTATGATAGGAACATAATGGGATACAATATCAAACTAAAAATAAATGCTTCCAAAATGTTCATTTCTATTCAACTCCCAAAATTCTAGGGGGGAACCCAGGGCTAGCCTCCCACTGTATGAACCCCTGGTATGTATACTCCACACTGTACATGACAGAAACAATTGTTGTATTGAGAAAGTGTAATTTGATAATGAAAAGCAGTACGAGCACACACGTGGAATTCAACTTACCCGGCATGGATGGTGTCACAGACTGAACGATCCCTCCCAGGTTAGTATCCGGAACCTCCATACAATACCAAAAAAACACAGACAACAATGATATTTGTAACATAACAGCTGGCCTCGCTGATTTGCCCCCCTCCCCCGTAATTACAATTCACTGAGATTCTTGTACCATAACCCCCCCTCTCCCCCCTCCGCCCCAGCTGGACACCCAAATATCAGTAAGTTGAAATGAAATTCAACTTACCCGGCATGGATGATGTCACAGACCGAAAAAGACCCCCCGAGTTCGTTCTCTCTCAGGTTGGATCCGGAAGCGCCACATACTGTTTGTTCATGGTTGCTCTCTCTCTCTTTCCACAAATGCACGCACACACATACACACACACACACACACACACACACAAGAAAAAAGAAGCTACAGGTGAATACAGATCATAAAAATAAATGTATAATTTATTATACATAAATTGACTGGTGTACACACACACACACACATGAAATTCAACTTACATGGGCATAGTAGCCCCGATTGGAAAAAATCCCCCCCCCCCCGAGTTCGTTCCCTCCCCGGTTAGATCTGGAAGCGCCAGAATAACATTTCAACTCCACGCACACACATATACATCGAGTGTGAAGCTCCACTACAACACCACAAAAACACAGACAACGACAACGACAATAACAATACATATTACAAATTTTGGGATGTTCAGGGGTAGGGGGGGGGGGGAGCAGCCACAAATATCAAAGTCTGTGGTCCTTCACACAAAAGATTATGGAATATCAATGTGTGTGTTGTCATCTTTCTTCCACTCTCCCCCTACCTCATCCACCCGACTCTTCTTCTTCAGTTCCTGCCTTCTCCGACCGCGAGGACGTCCAGAACTCGGAGCAGGAGGAGCCACTTCCTCTTCTTCATCACTGGAACCTGCTGCCTATTCGTGTTTCATCATTGGAAGACTCAGGTCCGGTATCCTCTCCTTCATCACTGGAAGACTCTCCTCCTGTCACCTCATCTGCGTAATCGGGGTCGGTGACTGCATTCACATCTGGTCCTAGTAGTATATGAAGTAAAAACTTTTTTAATTTTTTTGAAAATTGGAATTTGTTCAAAAAACCACAAGCCACTTTTAAATCTCAAAATTCAATGAAATATATATATATATATATTATAGCTAAACAGCTTACTCTATCTCAATATAGCTATAAATAAGTCCTTTCCACAACAGAAGCTTGCTAGTTTTCAAGAGAAAGACAAGAGAAAGACAAGCTTACCTCGATCATCTTCTTGACTCCCATTTTCAGTATCAGAGTTGACGGGGTCTGGTCCACCAACCCTGATACAGGGCCTCCTATAGCCCTAGATGTCGTCTCCCTTCTCTCCGCTTGAGCCTGAGTCGCTAGAGTCAGTACCAAGCAAGTCTAAAACTTGCAACGCATTGTAACTTGTAGACGCCATCTTCCAAAAAATGACTTTGAAAAAAATTTTTTTTTTCATAGTTACTGGGGTCACACGACACACTCACTTTTTTCCTATGATGTAATAAGCATTACCTAAGACTGTACATAATAGGGAGGCCCCCAGTTGAACTGGCGATTTTATAAAAAATGGAGAAGACAGTAAGTCAAACCGCAAAGTATTGGTCGGCAAAGAAGCGGTTGTTTCAATGTGTTATGGAAGGCTACTGAGCTCAAGCAATTTTTTGCTGCTTCTACAAATCTCTGGAGATGACTGGATCCATAAATGAAGCTGCTGTGAAGAAGGTAACATTTTTAAAAATTCGACAGAGAACCGATGTTTTTTTTTGCCGAGGAAAAATAAACGCAACTGCGGTGAGGTACTGTCGAAGCAGCCCTGGCTGAAAGCTTTTTAGATGCTTCTCCAATGCATTGGGCACCTGTGTATGCAATCTGAAGGTTCTAGCTATAAAGTAACTATTTTTAAAAATTCGGAGAAACCAACCGGTCTTCACCCGCTTTAAAGCGGGATCCGGAATGAAAGGGTTACAAAGCCTGCAGAGTGGAATGGTTTGGTCGCGTATGTCGGCAACGGTTCTAGCTATCGCTCTAAAGTTTGGAGAGCTCAATCTATAGCTGACAAAGGACGCATAAGCTCAATCATTATCATGAAGGTGATATATATCCTGTTAATGCTAGGAGGCTGCAAAATTCACCATTGAGAGACAGATTGACAAAACAGAACAGTATTGAAACATTCAAGTGCTTGCGCACTGAAGGATAACACTCTAGAAATTCAAGTACAATGGACCCTCATTGAAACCGGGACTTAACTTTACAATTGTAAAGGATAGCCTGGTATAAAGTTTTTAACAGGTGTGGTGGGAGTACCCAACTCCAATAAAATTCAAGAGTACAAACTCTGTACAGCTTCTTTTCGACATATTTGGAGCACTAGAAGTCTATAGCGAAAAAACAACAACACACTATGGCCATTGAAGAGTTAATACACAAGCCTATCAATTCAACTACAGTTTAATGTGCATTGTTTAGAAATCACAGGAAAATAAATATTGCACACATTGTCTATTTGCTGGAATGTGATCATATAGACTTAGCAGTGAGAAAAATCAATGAGAAAAAACAAAACAGGCCAGTCATTGCTTCTCTGACCTGTACCTTTTCTACATGATCAGATATTGTTGGGTTGCTTTAGGAGAGCCACGGGATCATTATAGGTACCAGCGAATACCAGTAGCAGATGTTAGCTATTTTGTTCCTTTAGCTTTTCTGCTCCATGGAACTCACCCACTAACTCTTGTGAGTGCTAGTGTGGGAAACTTTTAAATGACTTTCGTGATAGAGACCTTTTAATCCGGCACATACACTTCACCTAAATCATTATTTCCAATACTTTTTCAGAGAAAGCACGAAGAAGCTTGCTATAGATAGCATTAATAATAAAACTATAAATAATAATAATAATAATAATAATAACAATAATAACAAATTAATATATTAACCCTTTAACTGGTGAAGCCGAGAATTCTCGGCGCGGTGAAGTACTCCTACAAACAAAATCATAAAAAATCGATCGTTCACTTCTTACCGGAAGTAAACATATGAAAACGCGCCCCAAAGATGCTCTTTCAAATGAGCTACAGTATGACATAATTAGGTGCGCGTTACTAAGATTTTTTAAAGAAAAACTTAACTATTATGAGCCACGGCTGAGCGGTTTACCGCGGATGAAGTACTAGGCTATTTGAACGACGATTTTGACGTTTCTGGAGGCGAAGACAGTGATTTTGATGGGGATGGAGTATACTCTTACCTTTCAGATGCCGCTGCTGCTATTTCTATAGAAGATCTGAATTCTAGCGTTGGCCCAGACGGTATAGCTTCAGGTGATGAAGAGCCATTTAGCTCTTATAATGAATGGCTACCTAGTTTGCAGCATCAAGACACCACTACAGGTAAGAGTATATATAACTTTGAGTACAAAAAGGATAAATGTTTGTAGTTTTATAAAATATATTTCACTCAACTTCGTATTTGCCATTGCTATTGTAAATTATAATAAAATAATATCAAAATGGTTTGTAAAATTCATATAGAAGTTCAAGATATAGAGGATCAAGAAATGTCTATGGAATGCTCCGCTGCCTCCATGGCATCCACATTTTCTCCAATTAGAGACAGATCACCTTTGGACTCTGGTGGATTGGCTGACACATCTACAGATAAAGATCTTGGGGATGATGATGATTTCAATCCATGACTAGTAGCAGGTACAGCACACTTGGAGGAGGAGAGGTCAGCAATTCTGCTACAAGTCAAACAAACGGTAGGGCGAGGGAAGAATGATGAGACTTAGAGGTAGAGGAAAAGATAGAGGAAGAGGAAGGGGAAGAAAAAGAGGAAGAGGTAGGGGTGCAGTTTTACCAAGTATTCGTAGTAATAAAAAACAAAAATCTAAATTTATTGGTCCCCTATGAAGACACCATAATGTCAGCACCTTGGGAAAAGGAAGAAGGAAATAATATTGTTCGTACTTATTCTGGACCACAACCTGGTCCAGTACAACCCATAAGTAGTGATGTTAATGCAATAGATCTTTTCCTTCGATTTTTTTACTATTGAAGCATTTGATTTAGTGGTTGAAGAAACAAATAGGTTTGCACTTCAGTGTAGATCACAACATATGTCAGCTCATACACATCCATGGCATAACATCACACGTGAGGAACTAATGGCATTTATTGGCATGATTTTGTACATGGGTATAGCTAGGCTACCCAAGATAGAGTTGTATTGGTCTAACAAGCATGAACTTATTAGGCAGCATGTTGCTGAAGTAATGCCTTTAGTTAGATTTCAGCAAATAGTGAGATACCTTCATTTGAATGATAATGAACATGAAGTTGGAGCTAACCAGCCCGGGTATGATCCTCTATATAAAGTGCACAAAATGTTGGATATCGTTACACCTAATTTTGATCATGAATATAATTTGAATGAATCTATTTCCGTTGATGAAGCCATGATACCCTTCAAAGGTCGGCTGTCATTCAAGCAATACATGAAAGACAAACCAATCAAGCATGGCATCAAGGTTTTTGTTCTGGCAGATAGAAAGTATGGCTATATAAAGAGATTACAAATTTATACTGGAAAACAACTCTGTTCTTAGTCAGAATGAACTAGGTCTTTCAACTAAAGTAGTTTTGGATCTTATGGCAGGTTTAGGAAACAGGCATCATAAATTGTATGTAGATAATTATTATACTTCACCTTTACTTTTTTTTGACTCTGTGCTTGAATGGGACAAATGCATGTGGAACGGCACGAACTAACAGAAAATCTTATCCTGCTGAATTAGCGTACAAATCATCTGAGGCAAATAAACTTGAAAGATGCTTTTATGACTATCGATCTAATGGACCACTGTTAGCATGTGTCTGGAAAGACAAGAAAGTAATAAATTTCCTTACTACCATACATTGCGCTGATGGAGATGTATCAGTCACAAGAACTGCCCAGGATGGAGCAAGAAATCAATTGCCCACCATGTCTTCCTAACTATCAGGAATTCATGCGTGGAGTTGATCAAAGAATATCTTATTACAATGTGGGAAGAAGATCGAAAAAAATGGTGGAAGAGTTTTTTCATACCTCCTTGAAGCATGCTCTCAAAACGCTTACGTGTTGAAAATATATGGTCAAGCAAATAAGAAAAAAAAAAAACCCTCTTTTCTGGACTTTCGTCTAGAACTTGCTGCACAGCTAATTGGGAATTACAAGGGAAGATCGAAAATAGGGCGACCTCGTTCCCGGTCACCTGTTGCTGTCCGACTAGACAACAGTAGATCACATCTACTAATTATAGCTGATAAACACATCGAATGTGTTGTATGCAATAAAATTAGAAATGTCAGTGGTGCTTCAAGATCAACATTACGTCATGAAAGCCAAGTACGATGTTCTACCTGTGAAGTTGCACTTTGTTTGAACAAAAAACGGAACTGTTATTTCAAGTACCACACAAATCCCATATACTGGAACTAGCAATATCTAAACTAAAATTTTTTTTGGTTTTATTTTTACTTCTCATTATTATTTTCACTTTTCTATGAATATTGTGTACCTTTTCATGGATGGAATAATTGTATAATTAAAATTAAATGAAAAATGGGTAAAAAAAGTTAATTAAATAATTGTGGTTTGTAGCTTAGCAACCAATTATGATGTCATCATGAAGGGGAGTTCATCCTGAGTCAAAAAATATATGGTTGCTATGGACTTTGATGGAAAACATTTTTATAAGGAATTTTTTAGTTTTTAGTCAATTCTTTAAAAAAAGTCACCAGTGAAAGGGTTAAATTATGAAAATATTTATAACTTGAAATTGTACTACACTCACAATTTTAAATAATGCTCTAAATTTGCAACTGGAATATTAAATGCTCACTTAAAATAGTAAAGAATTCAAGAGGCACATGCATAAATGTAGAGCACCATTAACCCTCTCAATGGCACAAGCCCCTATAGGCTCTCCGCACGCTTGCTCAACAGCACTTGCACTGAATTAAAAAAAAAGATTATCCACTAGATTAATCTACACGGTGTGAAGCTTTCATCTCTTTTGTAGACTTAGCAAACCTTCTTAAGTAAGACCAAAGTCTCTCTGTGGCCTCACCATCAGTAAGCCCACAACTACTTATAACACGTAGGGAATAGGTAAGCTGCAATACATTGATACAACAGAAGACTAATGCAACCTTTAATAAAACCACATTAGTTGTACCTGGCAAAAAGCACCATGTCCGTACACATGGAAAATAGGTACTGCTAAGTTTGTGTTGAGTAGCAGATCTGATCATCCACGATTCTGTTATATTATAAAAACATTCTACATCCCACCTATGACACATAAACAGATTTACACCAACATACCTTAAGGTGAGCTTCAAATGAACATGCTACATCATAGAATATCATCAGTTGTTGGTCGCCCATGTTGTCCTTTAGATTTTGAAGAAGATACACAGGATATGCAAATCTAGAGAAGACAGAAAATAGTGTCTTCATATTTAATTCCAATATTCACAATGTATAACCTCTCTCCATGCTTCATACTGAAGAACCTCTGAGGGAAATGATGACGGCATATGCTACCAAACACAGCTGTTTCATCCAGTGCAGCATATCGAGTCTTACAACGCAAAGCATCTCCAGCTAGGAACTCGTGACATCCCTAGATAATTTAAAACAAAGATGCCACAAAAAAATTTCAATCAACATACGACACTGACCATTGTATATGTATTATACCTTGTGTGGCATGTGATGTCCTGACACACACACACACACACACAGCTGACCTTAGGACAAGCAGGGCATTTTGTAGAGGTATCAAGTTCAGGTGATAGGAACTTCAGTGAGTCAAGATGGTGTTGGTTAACCCTTTCGTTCCCAATCCCGCTTTAAAGCGGGTGAAGACCGGTTGGCTTCTCCGAATTTTTAAAAATAGTTACATTATAGCTAGAACCTTCAGATTGCATACACAGGTGCCCAATGCATTGGAGAAGCATCTAAAATAGCTTTCAGCCAGGACTGCTTCGACAGTACCTCACAGCAGTTGCGTTTATTTCTTCCTCGGCAAAAAAAAAAAACATCGGTTCTCCGTCGAATTTTAAAAAAAGTTACCTTCTTCACAGCAGCTTCATTTATGGATCCAGTCATCTCCAGAGCTTTGTAGAAGCAGCAAAAAATTGCTTGAGCTCAGTAGCCTTCCATAACACATTGAAACAACCGCTTCTTTGACGACCAAGACTTTGCGGTTTGACTTACTGTCTTCTCCATTTTTTATAAAATCGCCAGTTCAACTGGGGACCTCCCTATTACGTACAGTCTTAGGTAATGCTTATTACATCATAGGAAAAAAGTGAGCGTGTCGTGTGACCTCAGTAACTATGCAAAAAAAAATTTTTTTCAAAGTCATTTTTTGAAAGATGGCGTCTACAAGTTACAATGCGGTGCAAGTTTTAGACTTGCTTGATGCTGACTCTAGCGACTCAGGATCAAGCGGAGAGAAGGGAGACGACATCTAGGGCTATAGGAGGCCCTGTATCAGGGTTGGTGGACCAGACCCCGTCAACTCTGATACTGAAAATGGGAGTCAAGAAAGATGATCGAGGTAAGCTTGTCTTTCTCTTGTCTTTCTCTTGAAAAATAGCAAGCTTCTGTTGTGGAAAGGACTTATTTATAGCTATATTGAGATAGAGTAAGCTGTTTAGCTATAATATATATATATATTTCATTGAGTTTTGAGATTTGAAAGTGGCTTGTGGTTTTTTGAACAAATTCAAATTTTCAAAAAAATTTAAAAAGTTTTTACCACATATACTACTAGGACCAGATGTGAATGCAGTCACCGACCGCGATTACGCAGATGAGGCGACAGGAGCAGAGTCTTCCAGTCATGAAGGAGAGGATACCGGACCTGAGTCTTCCAATGATGAAACACGAATAGGCAGCAGGTTCCAGTGATGAAGAAGAGGAAGTGGCTCCTCCTGCTCCGAGTTCTGGACGTCCTCGCGGTCGGAGAAGGTGGGAACCGAAGAACAAGAGTCGGGTGGATGAGGTAGGGGGAGAGTGGAAGAAAGATGACAACACACCCATTGATATTCCATAATCTTTTGTGTGAAGGACCACAGACTTTGATATTTGTGGCTGCTCCTCCCCCCCCCCCTGAACATCCCAAAAGTTGTAATATGTATTGTTATTGTCGTTGCCGTTGTCTGTGTTTTTGTGGTGTTGTAGTGGAGCTTCACACTCGATGTATATGTGTGTGCGTGGAGTTGAAATGTTATTCTGGCGCTTCCAGATCTAACCGGGGAGGGAACGAACTCGGGGGGGGGGGGGGGGGGGGCTTTTCCAATCGGGGCTACTATGCCCATGTAAGTTGAATTTCATGTATGTGTGTGTGTGTACACCAGTCAATTTATATTATATATTTATTTTTATGATCTGTATTCACCTGTATCTTCTTTTTTCTAGTGTGTGTGTATGTGTGTGTGTGCATTTGTGGAATGAGAGAGAGCAACCGTGGACAAACAGTATGTAGCGCTTCCGTATACAACCTGGGAGGGAACTCTGGATCTTTTTGGATCGTGACTACTATGCCCATGTAAGTTGAATTTCATGTGTGTGTGTGTGTGTGTACACCAGTCAATTTATGTATAATAAAATATACATTTATTTTTATGATCTGTATTCACCTGTAGCTTCTTTTTTCTTGTGTGTGTGTGTGTGTGTGTGTATGTGTGTGCGTGCATTTGTGGAAAGAGAGAGAGAGCAACCATGAACAAACAGTATGTGGCACTTCCGGATCCAACCTGAGAGAGAACGAACTCGGTGGTCTTTTTCGGTCTGTGACATCATCCATGCCGGGTAAGTTGAATTTCATTTCAACTTACTGATATTTGGGTGTCCAGGAATGTCAGTGAAAAGTAATGACGGGGGAGGGGGGTGTTATGGTACAAGAATGTCAGTGAAAATTAATGACGGGGGAGGGGGTGTTATGGTACAAGAATGTCAGTGAAAGTAAATGACGGGGGAGGGGGGGGTATGGTTATGCAGTGAAACAAATGTCAGTGAAAAGTAATGACGGGGGAGGGGGGGTTATGGTACAAGAATGTCAGTGAAAAATGACGGGGGAGGGGGGGTTATGGTACAAGAATGTCAGTGAAAAGTAATGACGGGGGAGGGGGGTTATGGTACAAGAATGTCAGTGAAAAGTAATGACTGGGGAGGGGGGGGGCAATTCAGCGAGGCCAGCTGTTATGTTACAAATATCATTGTTGTCTTGTGTTTTTTTTGGTATTGTATGGAGGTTCCGGATCCTATGGGAGGGATCGTTCAGTCTGTGCCACCATCCATGCCGGGTAAGTTGAATTCCACGTGTGTGCTTGTACTGCTTTTCATTTTCAAATTACACTTTCTCAATACAACGATTGTTTCTCTCATGTACAGTTGGAAAGTGAGTTAATAGTAGATAAGGTATAGAGAAGCCGTTCATTATGCACAGTCTCATGTTTATTTTTCAAACAACATCTGGTATATTAGCGTTGGTGTCCACAATTAGGCAGTGGTCTGATTAGGTTAGATGATTCAAGTTTAGTTGGAATCTTACTACAGTATACAGGGATGCATACAGAAAACAAAGCTAGGAGGTGCGTAATAAGGTGTCCAAGATTGTAGGAGGGGCAATGAGTATGAAATAAAAATATCATTATGGTTTAAGTGACCATGGCTTGCACTGCTTTACACAAATGCTAAGCTATTTGGCTACATCTTACATAGTCATGACTTGAGTCCTGACGTATCTCTAGGGGGCTATGGCTTTTCTAGATGGGATGAATGGCCCCCTTCACCCGTCCCCCCTTAAACGCAGCCCTGGATAGCCAAAATCTTGAATGTGGTGATTCCAGACTCTCCTACTATTGACTATCTCTAATATAACGAGCCAGGTGAATACGTTCTCGCTAACGGCGACTAAATATTGAAATATTTTTGCTGGTGCTGGTGTGCAATCGGTAGCCTCTTCTGGATGGTATTATTGGTAGTAAATGCTTTACAAATATGAAAAGGGGTCAAGAATCACTAGTAAGTCCTACTCTACACCGCTGCATGCGAAGCAGCAAAACGGTTGACTATAAGATTACATATAAGCAGAATTGACTATGCGAACCGGGTGTTATAATTCAGCCACGCCTACTGGAGGGAACTTTCGAAGGAAATAAAAAAGCCTTTTTTAATAGGAAACGATTTCCTCAAAAAGTTCCTGAACCGGGTGGTTCGTAATCTTAATGAAATTTGCCAACAAAAATTGGTACAAACAATTTCACTGCAGAGACCCTTTACCAAACTGGACAGCCTCAGGGTGGCCTAGGTGGCAGGAAATATTAGGTAAGGGGTTTCAATTCCATAGGCTTAGGCAAAGGTCAGTACTAGATCCCGAGAGATAGTGGCTTCGATGATGCATTTCAGAGGTTTCTGTTCAGATAATTGCTAATTGAAGACGGTGTTGGTACACGAGGAAGCTCTGTGTAGGCTTAGGGGAGAAGATGTTCATACAAAAGGAAAGTGGTTATGTGATGAGGTCAGCCCAAATAGCGAGATGAGAGTAGTATTTACTTCATAGATGCAGATTTAAAAAAAAGAATAAATAAATATAAGGGAAGGGGGGATTAGCTGATACTGTTAGGACAATCCCTTGAGATAAAAATATGGAATTGCAATAGCATGTTTCTATAAGAGCAATTTCAGATAGTATTTGATTGCTGAGAATTGAAATCTTCACTATTCAATACAGGGTCTCACAGAGAGGGGGGGGGGGGGGGGGGGAAACCTGGGATTCCCCCCCCCCCCCCAAGCGAAAATTTCTCCCCTTAAAGGACCAATTTCAGTGCCAATAACATAGAATTTTTATTAAACATCTCTAACAATACACTAAATTTACTACCTTTAGTTCAGGACCTTCAATGGCAATTCTCATTAGCTTTGCAAAAGTTCTGTTCCATCAGCATGTTTCAAAATCTAGTTTAAATTTATCAGCTGTATCTGTGCCAACTGGGATTGAAACCATGACTTTGTTATGCTACTTTTTTTAAATTTGGGTGTACAAACACTATGCAAGTGTCATAGCTACTAGCCTGAAGGTGGCAACATCTCTATCTGTTATGTCATGTAATTGACATGTGATCAATAATCAGTGCGCATTCCTGTCAGTTGTGTCAAAGACTACAGTTAAATTTACGACTGAGCTTCACATTGGGAAGAAAGGCAAGAAAAGTAATGGTGTTTGTAACTAGCGAGCTGCTTTCCTTTACCAACCAATATGCAGGGATTGCTTGGTATAGGTCTAGCTATGCAAGATTGAGTACTAGAGAAGCTTGGTCTTTGTAGTAAAAAGATATGCTGTTTCCAAAGAGAGACAGTTGTCATGGCTTCCACTTTAGTTTCATTATGTACACCCTCAAAAATCAATGTGCACAATTTCATGCTTTTATCTACTCTATCACAAAATGACCTAAATTTGCCATAAAAGACTGGATTAAGTGTTTAAAGTTGATTGAGGTGGTTGAAATTGACTTTCTAAGATCAGTAGTATAATAGATATGTTACAAATCTTTTTGTCTCAGCAATGAATTTGTTCTTGACAATAGTTACAACTAGCTATGCACAATAGCATTGAGTGTTATTCACAGTACCTGGTGTTTCATGAAGTGTTTGACTAGTTAAAAAAAAAAGAAGGCAACTGACGGCGTTTTATTCATTCGAGGTTCTCTCCCACCCCCCTGACGAAAAAAATCCTGTATAAAACCCTGCAATAGGTTAAATGTGGCACACATTATTCACACTTTCACTGTTTTAAGCTTCTGCTTGAGCTTCCCTCTTTTCCTACTCTTGTGCAATAGTATGCTAATATATTAATTGTTGTTATTGTTGTTGTTTTTCTAATTAATCAGTGTTGATCAGTACTGTTGTTCTTAATACAGAGTATTAATGCAATATTATCAACAATGGTTACTGATGAAAAGGTTAGTTAGAACCAAAATTACACTTCAGCTTCATGTCACCCACAAAAATTATTTGGGGAAAAAAAACCCTGACAGGATGTGTACCTTTTTAGCTCGTACTTCTTTGAAAGATTACGAGGGAATGCAACATTCTGTTATAGAGTGGCTAGCTCTAAGAAGGTAAGAGCAAGAACATGCCACGTGTACATGTCATACCATCTTCTATTATGTGGTAGGATGTGTTTCTGAAACGGTCTCAGTGGCTTATACCCGCTTGCATTAGTGGCCATTGGACTGCTGCCGTAAGTTAGATCAAGAAACTATTAGTGTGTAATGGGTAATCACTTTCTTTTTGAATAGGTTGTTGAGATCTTCAACCACAGATTTATTATGCTTGACTCCTTCCACATTCAGCAAGTTTCATTTGGAAAGAAACTAATGTATGCTTATCATTTTTACCAACACACACTTTAAATTATATTTTATGTTCAAAACCCAGATTACTAACTATACTCTGTCTACAGAGTAATTTATGACATAATCCTAGTGATTGTTATTTATAATGTGGGCTCATGCTGCTATCTTAGTATAGTTTTAGTGAACTAAATCTGAAGCAAAAAATAGATTTAGTAGATAAAGCTTTGTAGACAAAGCATTACAGTACAATCTCACTGTGGGTCTGGAGAAGATAGAGAAGGCAAGAGAGAGGAAGAAAGAAGAGAAGTGAAAGAAGAAGAAAAGAGAAGAACATCCATAATCATATTTTTGTGTGTGCATGTAGGCATTGTGTATGTGTTGTGCGTCAACTGGAATAATTTAATGTTGTGCGTTATTTTGTGTATCATTGTGTGTGCGTTATTTCGGTGCATTTGACGTGGCATTGTATATGTGCGCATGCGTGGCCGTCGGAACATTTATAAGCCCAGCCACGCATGCGTCTGTTCAGTTCTCCCATGCCTAACTTTTAATCAGACGTAAAACTCTGTCAGCTTGGTTGGGAGGACTCTGGTGGCAACGACCCTGTGTGGCTTGCCCGTCGAATTAAGTGAAAGAGCGCTGAGGCGAGCTGCGCAGACCCACAATTGGTGGCAGCGGTGTGGAGACCGACTTAACCATCGACTCTCTGACCCAACCTCGCTATCAACGTGCCTTGTTCTTCCTCCCGGACTGAAGTGGCTGCCCATTTCCGTGTTAACAGACGGCTGGACACCTCTCTTCTGTTTGGACTGGAATCCTGGTGTCATTGTGTGGTTCACTGTATGGTGACTGTTTGGTCGAACATTTATAGTTGTGACTGTTTGGTTGACTTTGTTCTCTTCCCTGTGTGTCGTGCAGATTTCTCTGTGGATACAAAGCCTGTTGATGAATAGGAAGGAGCAGAGAGACAGAGCCTGTAAGAAAAAGACCTTATCAGACTCTGGTATCGATAGATCCTCGGACGGACCCGTTAGTGTGCTTCCAAGCAAAGTGAGGTTTAAGAAACATTTTAGTGGAGAGAATAAGTCTGTTTTATCTAATCAGCTGAGTTCTGTCATGGACGGTCGTAGTGAATATGGTGGAAACAATGGTGTTGCTAGGGATATTGATAGCCCTGAGGATACTGTGTTGCGTGGTGAAGTCCCTTTTGGTCCTAACACTAACCATTCTAGTAATAGTGATAGTATTAGTCCTGGTGATGTTATTTCCATAATGCATTCTTTTAGTGAGTTTATGAGGACTTTTGGTCTGGTGATTCTTCTAATGCTGAACTCAACCGGCAAATTACTGCCTTGGCCCCCCACAAAGAGGGTACAGACATTGTAAAGTACATTATGAAGCTCGAGGCAGACCTGGTCGATATAGGCTGCCAACGAGCAAGGTTTAAGATAATTCTATTACAGAAGCTACAATCGAAGGAGGCTACACATCTAGTTGCCTCTATAGATCGAGATGAGTTTACCTACTCTGGATTGAAAGAGCTCTTAATTGATGGTTTAGGCTCGAGTAAAATTTCTCTTGGCATTAAGCTTATCTCTGAGTTTGGTAGTCACACCAAATCAATGAACTCGCTGGAATCTTACATGTACTTGAAAGGTTTGATAGATTCTGTTAGTATGGCTACACATGATAAAGGTGAAGTGTTGCTTTTTCTTGCTACGGCTATCTATAGGGCCTCACGGCCAGCTCACCAGCGAACTTTGCTAGATGCTCGAGAGATTAACACTTTCAAAGATCTAAATAGAGTTGCCCTATCCTTTCAGACAACTGAGCCTGAGAGATCGAGTGTCAAACCCTCTGCCCCCAGCTATGGTGGTGGTGGGTATAGGGCCATTCAATGTTATGTTTGCCACAATTTTGGCCATAGATCCTTTGAATGTAGGCTTAGAAATAGTGGTAGTAATGTGTACAGTGCTCCTGGTATAGTGTGCTTTACCTGCAATGAGCCAGGCCACAAAACCCCTGAGTGCCCGCATAAGAATAAATCTGGTGCTAATGTGCATGGTGACAGTAAAGACAATAACAACAAAAGAATGAACATCAGAATAGGGACCCGTACATATAATGCAAACTGGGTGGCAGTGCAAGAGGGTGCAGCCCACGTGGAAGGGAAGGTCAATGGTCTGCAATGCCAGATTGTCCCTGACACTGGTGCTGAGATCACCATTGTGCCTGCTTGCTTCATCTATGAGAACCAGTTGTTGGGTGATTGGGTCCAGGTACAGGGTTGGAATGGTGAGCCTCAGTGGCTCCAAACTGCAAAGGTCGATTTTGAATATCATGGTAAATCATTTATGTCAATTGTAGCGGTTGCCCATGAGGATGACCTATGCAGCAGGGTGCTATTCTCTGTCCCTATGGATGGAGACATGGCATCAAGGCTTCTTTTGGATGCTGCTTCCACCTCGCACTCCAGCAAGGGGGAGGCAGGGCACCCTGGTGATACCCCAGGCATCCAGACATCATCTCAAGATGATGCCTGCTCTGGCAGAACCTCGAATGGGGCAAGTAAGACCCCACAGAGCTCTGCTGCTAACCAGGAGAGCCGTGTGGTCGGAATGGTCACTAGATCTAAGACTAAGTCTAGAAAGGAAGCCACGAGAGTGAAGTATGATAATGATGTGAGTGAAGCAGAACCCTCTCGTTTCTCTGATGAGTGGGAGAGACTGGCAAATATATCGGTCGGTATTGAGCAGGATGCTGCGGTTGATGATTGTGTTCCTTCGGCAGACGGTGCTGTTCCTTCTGTATATGGGCTTGGTGATGGCTCTGAAGCAAACATGGAAGTGGTGCAGATAAGCCAAGTCTCAAACCCCACTGATGTTGCTGTTAATGGTGAAACTGGTGTAGTTAGCGACTCTAGTATTATTCCTGAGTCTAATGTAATTAGTGATTCTCAAAGTGTTCCTGTCTCTAATGTTGTAAACTCTCCTTCACATAGTAGTTCTGAGCGTGTAAATAGTGCACATGGTGCTGATGACTCTGATGTTGCTAGCAATTGTGATGTACCAAATGCCTTGCAATTGGTGACACCTTCCTTGCTTGATAATGTTAGTGTGGGGTCTTTGATACAAGAGGTTATGGAAGACAGAACTTTAGCCTCCATTAGGGAGCTTGCAGATCTTAACATGAACGGTTACTCTTGGTTGAATAGTGGTGTTCTAGTACATACCTCTCTTGATGAGTTTAATAACGAACGTGTGAGAATTGTACTTCCCCTTTCTAAACGTGTAAAGGCTTTGCAGCTTGCACATGATAACACTGCCCATACTGGCATTAGAGGGATGAGGAGACTTTTAAATTCCAGATTTGTGTGGCCAGGTATTCATGGAGACATTGTGAAATTCGTTAAAAGTTGTGATGTGTGTCTCCGTATCAATCAGGCCGGCAACAAGAAAGCACTCATGGTAGAACGTTCTATCCTTACAGTTCCGTTTGAATCTGTTGCCATAGACTTGGTTGGGCCCCTCCCCAAAGGGAAACGAGGTGCCAAGTATATGCTGACTTATGTTTGCATGGCTAGTCGTTGGCCAGAGGCTATACCCATGAGGACTGCCTCTGCTGAGGAGGCAGCCCAATGTCTGATTCAGATTATTTCTAGGACTAGCATTCCTCTTAAGATTCTCTCAGATAGAGGTACTGTGTTTCTTTCCAAGTTAATGTCCGCCCTTTGTTCCATGCTTGGTATTGATGCCATTCAGACTTCCCCATATAGACCCCAGTCAAATGGAGTCGTCGAGCGGCTTCACGGCACTTTGAAGCCGATGTTGGCTAAGGCTGTGGATGCTGGCTTTGATTGGGTAGAGTTTCTGCCTTTGGCTCTTTTTGCATTAAGGCAAATACCCAATAGAGACCTAGGCTATTCCCCTCATATGATTGTGTTTGGGAGGGAAGCTGTTGGTCCTTTGGACATGTTATATAGTGGTTGGATGGAGAAACATCTAGGCAATGTTGACGTTGAGGAGTGGTTAATCAGGTTAAATGATCAGCTGGCCATGATACATGACTTTGCTTCAGCTACTGAAGCCAATGCTATCGATAGCCGAGTGTGCACGTATAACAAAGGCAAGTGCGATAGAGTGTTGAATGTGGGCGACAAGGTCCTTATGAGGATTCCTGGCCGCCACTCTGCCCTTCAGGCTTCGTGGGAGGGCCCTTACAGTATAACTGACGGGGTGTCCAAGGTTACCTTCAAGGTTTGCAAGGGCAAGAACCACCCAACCAGATTAGCCCACATTAATAACTTGAAGTCCTACTTGGACAGACCCCTAAGTGTTAAAGCTGTCACGTTGGTGGCGGAGGACGTCGGCATAGATAGTGCATTGCTGGAGAGTACTCCCCTTCTTTGCTCAGATAAATGCCCTGGTTTCAACTCCAGAGATATAAATATTGTGCTTAGTGAAGTGGCAGAATATTTTCGTGAGAAACCTGGGTTATGTATGAGTGCTAAGTGTTACATCTTATTGTCTGATAATGCTGTACCTGTCACCCAGCAGGGACGCAATATACCTGTTGGCATTGAGAGTGCTGTAAAATCTGAGCTATCTAAACTGTTAGAGGAGGGTATTATAGTTAAGTCGACTTCCTTGTGGTCCTCTCCTCTAGTTCCTGTCCGCAAAAAGGATGGCTCAGTGCGGATATGTGTTGATTTCCGCCAGTTGAATGCCGTCACACCCCTTGTAAGGTACTGGGTGCCTTCCCTGGATGAGATACTCCGGAAAGTGGGTCAATGTGGCTGTCTGTCCACTCTGGATTTGACAGCTGGGTTTCATCAGATCCTGATGGACCCTGAATCTAGTGATTTAACCACATTTGTATGCCCCCTAGGAAAATATAAATTTGTTCGGATGCCCTTTGGGCTGAAGAATGCACCTGCCATTTTTCAGGCAGCTGTTGAAGTTGTCCTTGAGCCTGTGAAACATATTGCATGCAATTACATTGATGACGTGGTTATATTCAGTGAATCTTGGGATCAACACATGCATGATCTCAAAAGTGTGATACAATGTTTAGGTGAGGCTGGTTTGACTATTAAGAAAAGAAAGTGTGTGTTTGGTCGAAAGTACTTGACCTATCTAGGCCATAGGATAGGAGGTGGTGACATTTCCATACCGGAATGTAGAGTACAGGCCCTCCTTAAGGTTGCCCAACCCCACACAAAGAAGGAAATGCGTTCCTTTTTGGGTGCCATGTCCTACTATAGACGGTTCATCAAGGGATTTGGTAGCCTATCTGCCCTTCTCACTCCCTCTGTCTGTCTGCGCGCTCCCCACCAGGTGGAGTGGACACGGGGGATGATCATGGCATTCGGTAAGTTGAGGTCATTGTTGGCTGATAACGTTGCGCTATGTGTTCCTAGTCCAGATGACAATTTCGTGCTATACACTGATGCTTCTGGTGATGGCATTGGTGCATGCCTCCATGTACAACGTGATGGGGAAGAAATTCCGACTGCTTTTTACAGCCGTCAACTCCGACCTGCAGAAAAGAATTACTCTGTCACAGAGTTAGAAAGTTTGGCAATCGTGTCTGCCGTAAAACATTTCGAGACGCTAGTCTATGCTAAAGAACTCACCGTGGTGACAGATCACAGGGCATGCCTCGCTCTGCAAGATGGTAAAGGACTCAACCGACGTTTATTAAGATTCGCCTTAACTCTCCAGGATAGACCCATCAAGATTGTCCACAGACCCGGCTCAGAAAACTGTAACGCAGATGGTTTTTCCAGACAGTCCTGGAATGTGAAATCAGGACCAGACCCGGTGTTGTCAGCTCGACCCGGAGGTTCGAGCTTGGGCGGGGGTGATGTGGGTCTGGAGAAGATAGAGAAGGCAAGAGAGAGGAAGAAAGAAGAGAAGTGAAAGAAGAAGAAAAGAGAAGAACATCCATAATCATATTTTTGTGTGTGCATGTAGGCATTGTGTATGTGTTGTGCGTCAACTGGAATAATTTAATGTTGTGCGTTATTTTGTGTATCATTGTGTGTGCGTTATTTCGGTGCATTTGACGTGGCATTGTATATGTGCGCATGCGTGGCCGTCGGAACATTTATAAGCCCAGCCACGCATGCGTCTGTTCAGTTCTCCCATGCCTAACTATTAATCAGACGTAAAACTCTGTCAGCTTGGTTGGGAGGACTCTGGTGGCAACGACCCTGTGTGGCTTGCCCGTCGAATTAAGTGAAAGAGCGCTGAGGCGAGCTGCGCAGACCCACACTCACAAAATTGCAATTATCATTAGGCTGAAAATATTTTGTTAGAGGGAACTATAAAACTCATGTTGTGAACAAAGATACACAGTATAATAATAGTTGGCCACAATGACCAATATTTGGGTCTTCTTACCCACTACAATTTATGTGAGAAAAAAAATCTTAAAAAAATGAACAAAAATAATTGACATTAGAATAATAAAAAACAACAAAAAAAAAAACAACAACATAAAACTAAACTGAAACTAAGTCATCTATGCCATGGCAGATGGTGGGTTTGCTGAGATTTGTTCGATCGTGAAGCAAAGCGAAACAAGTACGAGCTACACAACAAATTTGCTGTTCACATTACTACTTGTATAGTTCTATGTTCGTTCATCAAATTATATCACCTACAGTGCGTCCAGCTTAAAGAGTGAACTTTTGAATTTATCATATAGAAACAAAATACAGCCTTTAGATATGCATGTACCTTATTGTTACTCCTCCAAATACAATTTTCCATAACGAACCCTACTCAATCTGCCACTTCATAAACTATTCTTGAAAAAAAATTTCAGCTTATACATTAAAAAACAAAACAAAATAAAACTAAAACTTAAGTCATTACAGTATTAAAATGAATCAATTTTGATGAACTCGGATTAAGGTGTCGTTCCAAAGCAACACTACTTTATACATTCCAACAAATAAAAAATGGTTAAAACTATCCATCAATTTCATGCTTTTAAGACAAAGTGCACATTAACCTCTTGTTTTTACGTTAAGCAGCCCCACTATCATTGCTAGCATAAGTTTTTCACTTAATGATTTGTACTTGTATTTAGCAAATTTATTAATCACTTCATCCAAGATATAAATATAGTGTGGAATGTGGAATATGATCAAAAGGTAACTTCAATCTACAAAAAACTATATGACTCTTTTGATTCTTTTTTTGTTTTTGTTTGTTTGTTTCAGATTATCCCTCTTCAATTGAACTCTTTTGACTGTGGAGTATTGGTGCTGAAGGTATTGATGTTTAAATGTAGAGTTTTACTGTATTCGTCTAATATACTGTCGGTGTGGTGCTGAAGAGAGTAAATAGCTACAATAAATCAGTTTGGTCTCTTTTACAACCATATTGGTCAGTCAGTCAGTCAACATTTGATTTGGGATGTTGTTAACTTCAGCACTTGGAAATGAGCATAACTTAGTTTGTGGCACTTTTTAATGTCTGCAGGATTTTTTGTACAATATCAAACAGTATGAGTAGCAATCCAATTTTGGTTTATATTTTTAAGTGGACTCAGTCACAAAAACTGATTAGAGCATGAAATTTGGTACACATTAGAAAATTGTACTATAAACAATAATTAATAAATATTGGGGATCTCCAATTTGACCTGTGGTAAATTCTAGGCATAATTAACAAACTAATTCGATAGTTTTCTTACTAAACCAAGTTTTATTGATCAAATGAGTCTGTGTTAGAAATCAAATGAAAGCCCATTTCATAAGGAGTAAAATTAATCTAAATCACACTTATATCTTAATCCTTTCTCAAGTTATGATTAGTTTTTGTACTTAATCTGCCACAAAATTTGTAGTATGCCATTAAGTTCAGTAAATTTACGTCATTTGCTAACAAATAGCCTCAAAGTGCTTACCAGCAACAAAACAGTACAGTTAAACCTTGTTTATCTGGGGGTGGCCGCAAATTCAAAAATGTCCGTATCTTCAAATGTACTATTAAATTTACCTTACAACGTTGAGACTTGCGCTCTTCAGTTCCTTAATGACACCAATGTCCTTTCGAGTTTTACTATGCTCCGCTTGCTGGTAACACTCGCCAATACAATTTGCTTTTGACAGTGCTCACGTCAAATACCAACTGAGTAATTTTGTAGCTTCATTTAAATACTCCAAAAAGCCCGCCCGGTAGGTCACGGTGCCCGCAACGTCGACAACCGGATAAACGGGGTTTGACTTAGTCTCGCGGGGCCAGACCCTTTACCAACCCTGATCCGCTACGCGGGGGAAGGAAAGGGTCTGGGAACATGCAATATAATGACTTGCTCACAGCGCCCCAAAAAAGGGCTCTCCAATTATCAAATTCCAAATGCTTGTGGTTTATTATTAACGGCACCACAGCATCCGGTTGATAGACTTAAAATAAAACGCACGAGTTGATTTTGTGTCGGTACGCTTTGTAAATGGACTTAGAGATAGAATTTGCAGCATCTTCAGCTGCCAGACAGTTGGGTTAGGATAGTATGAAAAGCAGAGGTATTTAAGATATAAAATAATTTGCTATGTGTTGGATATCGATTTTTTTCCCTTGATTATTTAATAAAATAGGTAATGATGTATTTGGAGTTTTACCTACAGGCTATGGTAAAAGCTTATGCTATGGCTTCTTGCCTTTTGTTTTTGACTCCTTACTTCAATTAGAGGAGCATGCTATCATCATTCTGCCTTTACATTTTTGTGATCATTAAATTAAAATTTTAATAGTTTTTTTGGATATTAAATTTAAAAAAAGAAACTCAGAGAACATCTTAAATGTGTTTTGATAAAATCTTTAATTTCATTGACACTCTTGAAATGTAGAGGGTCTCGATTTTTTAAGCTTGTATGCATGCGCCCAGAATTTCTTTAAACACTGTAACTGTCTCAAAATTAATTGCATGTCTTTCTCTGCATTTGCTGCTTGATGACCCCCTGAAACATTCGTAACAAAATTATCACTATCAAAATTTGCCAACACTGGGTCAATAACACCAAGAACTTTTGAAGACTTGATAATAGCTTTCTCTGTCTTGTTGGCCCCTAATCCTTGTAGTGAAGTTTTTAACAATTGTTTAGATGTTCCATATGAAGATCGCTAGGAATATTTCTTCCAGGTAACCCTTGAACATTAACAAAACGGCCCCAAATAAGTTCCGCAGCTAAGCGAGGGGAAAGAGAAAAATCATGAACACACTAAAAAGGTGTGCAAAATGCACTTGGAGTCATGATAATGTTTGCCAGAATCACTTAATTGTTTGCACACCAATGCTGTGCAGAGCATTTAGTGTGCTATGCACACTTCATTTGTTACGGAGTAGAACTTGTCATTGGTTTTTACCTGAGAGTGTCTTACTTGCTTCACTTGCTCATCAACAATATTCAGGTATATAAATATTTGTATTACAGGCATTAGAATAATGTGTGGTGAAGAAAGGCTTCAGTATTAATCCAGTAAGCTGTACACAGTTGGTATAATGTGCAGTTTTTAATTTTTGTACTGTTCTAATTTGGTTCAGAGAATGTGTGAAGTTTATCGACAATATTTTAGTTTGATCACACATAATTTTGAGATGGTTGAAGACGATGAAAAAGCAGACTTATCCCAATGTGCCGACCCATCCCAATATGCCGACCCATCCCAATATGCCGACCCATCCCATATGCAGACCCATCCCAATGTGCCGACCCATCCCAATGTGCCGACCCATCCCAATATGCCGACCCATGCAGACCATCCCAATGTGCCGACCCCCAATGTGCCGACCCATCCCAATGTGCAGACCCATCCCAATGTGCCGACCCATCCCAATATGCCGACCCATGCAGACAATCCCACATTGTGCCGACCCATCCCAATATTGCCGACCCATGCAGACCATCC
>WLWD01000600.1_pt1 | contig 42364 bp, 20 predicted proteins | sample 6712731 | NCBI WGS metagenome assembly WLWD01 (sample SAMN12718690, study PRJNA576275) | sponge metagenome | isolation source: marine sponge | host: Mycale hentscheli | place: New Zealand: South Island, Marlborough, Capsize Point | collected 2014-11-01 | reverse complement strand
GGGGGGGGGGGGGAATAGTTAGAGAATATTCTGACCGCGGGAACTCTCCCCACTCGCGAGGTACTATTCCACGAAACAGGATGCCACATTTCTGTGGTTAAATTCATGGAAAAAAGTGCACACGCATTGCTATGTGCGAGCACCCTTAACTTCCTATTTAGTTACCTTAGCATCTGCAGGTTTGTATTCATCCCCGACTGATGCACTAATTTCCATCTCCCTAGACAAGTCCTCTCCAGTCACCTCCGACTCCACCTCGTCCTCACTACCTCCATCATTCCTCTTCCTTATCACTTTCAGCGTAGTCTGGCCCTCTATCAACCCTTTACCAGCCTTCTTTTTACCAGGTGGTTTCCTTTCCTTGTTGCAACCCACTTTGCCCTTGCCACCCTTCTTGACCGATATGTTAACGCCAGCTTGTCTTTCTTGTTCTTCTACATGCTAGAGAAGAACATAAAAGTACAAACACAAAATTACTCACCAATACAGACCTTAAGCCAACAACAACAAAAAACAAAAAAACAAAAACAAAACAAAACACAAAAAAAAACAAAAAAAAAACATTATGAGCACGTTATACTATACCAATGCATGCAGTAACCACTACATTAAAAACATTCCAAGAGATTTGTATGAGTTAGTATGTGTGTAATTGTGTTTAAGTGTGAACTGACACGTGTGTGAGGGGAGAATTTTTGTACTCTATACAAACTTGGTGTATATATCCTTAGAAAGAATCGACATACTTAGCTAAAGGATAAGAGGGAGTTATAATTTTAAAATATATGACAAAATGACAGCAATGAAATCAATGAATATAAACAGAAAAAAATTATGAGTGTTTTTCTGCAAAAAATAAATATTTAACTAATGTTAATAAAGAACACAGGGTGAAAGACGTCCATTGACAACCATAACAAAATCCATAAACTGTCTTGGTAGTTAGAGTTAACAAAAAGTTTACAAGCCTGTAGAGGTTAACAAACTAGTTATCAACACATTATACACTAATTTATGATTTTGTTTTGGCTGTTGGTGGAAACAAAAATAATACTTTTTTAATAACAAAGAAAACTCTGTTTAGAAACATTGAGATAGCTACTTGTTATTGTGCAATTGATTTATTTTTATATTATGCTATTCCTTCTCTGATGAATGGGAGTGGTTTATTATGAAACGTTGCAAAAGCAAACTATGCTTAGTTTATACTGTTGATGGATATTATGACAATAACAATAGTCTCACCATCAAATTAGTTATCCCAGGTTATAATATACAATTCTTCATTCTTCTTTAAAATTATGTGTTAATGTGCATTTATTAGAAATTTATTGTCTGAAAGTGTTAATTGAAGTAATGAGGGTAAAAAGTAGAGCAGGTTATTAAAGGGCGAATCAGATATGTGGGGGTAGGCTCTAATAGCAGTGATGAAGTTTATATTCTAAAAAAGATGTCTTAAACATTTCAGAAAGATCTTTACCAATAACTTCTTATATAAAATACTTCTTTTTAATAATAGTATGAGCTATATACATGTATGCATTATGTTCAAATGCATAACAGATATAATACAAATATACATACATATACTCACATGCAACCAAAACCATGTTTACAGTAATGCCTCCAATAAATAATAAGTGGATAATAATGTTAATTTAATGATGCATCAAGCCATGATGAATCAATTTTGGTAAAAAATATTTAAACACTAAAAGCTTACCTGTTACTTTTAAACTAGCAGTATCAGAGTATTTATAACCATTATTACTGTATACTTCACAAGTATATAAACCGGAATTTTGACTTGAAATTTCAGATAATTTTATATTTTTCTTATTACGACTAAGCACAGCATTAATGGTAATTCAAAGTTATTAAATTTCCATTTTATTGTGTAAGTTCCTTCTTTGAGATTGACCCTACATTGAAACCGAGCATTATCACCGTCTCTTAGTGAAATCCTTTGGGGTTTGACCTTAATTATATTGTTATCATCCCAATAATACATTTAATAAAAAAATTGGATGAAAACAAGTTACTAATGGTTTATTATATTTTTGTATTAATTGACATTTACACCAGTAGAGATTCTACTAGCTAAGACATGTTTTACAGCTATTTAAAAGTATGTTTTCTTTATGTTGAAAACCTGCAATTGATTTGTGAAAATATTATGCTGATATGGTAATATTCTAATGCACTCTACTTGATAATAAGGCTAATTTTATTTATAAGTTATATTATAAATCGATTGACAATTTTTTCTTGAGTTTGGTGCAAACTTTGATTTGTCACGTTCATAAAATTAATGAAAAGTGTGTGATTACCAGCCATTTTCCTTAATTTTAGATCAGGTGCAGATTATATTACTGGATTACTATATACCAATTTTGTATTTTGTTGAACAATTACTTTAGATTAAAATAAAATGCTTTTTTTCTCAATGCATCTTTTACGATTGATAGCTATCCAATATTTTTGAGCACAATACTATATATACAAATACTAATACAATTTTTAACATTAAAAAAAATACCTAAAATCAACTGATATTTATTTTATGATATTTTCACCAGTTAGAATTTAACACAAATTGGCCTAACATAACTCAGAGTTGCTAACTTTTTAAATTATAGTTCCGGGACACTATGCCACAACCACAAGCTACGCCCAGAACAGCATCAACTCCAAGCAAATAATTATAACATGATGTTTAAAAGTATAAGTTAAACTTAAGGATATTATGGAAAAAAAAGAAAGAAACCATAATAATTTAATGTAGCGAACTGACTCCACCAGACTGCAAATATTTGTGGGTTTGAAGTTCATCAATAGATGACAAGTATGGTAGCCCCAACAATTGTTAGTGATTTAGCACTAACAATAGTGTCAAGTCAAAATATATTATTTAGGTCAGAACTTGTGCTATTCATTACAATAAGAATTAATTGTTGATAATAATTGACCAGTTGGATGTAGGAAGGAAGAGCATAACATTCTGTTGTCCTGTGAACTTCTTGCTTGTATAAGTACACATTTGTGTATGTTTCGGCCAGTTCTCACAAGGCTTGAGAACGTAGGATCATTGAGGGTGGTACGAGGATTCATCACTTTGGCAGCGATGTCCGTGTGGTGTAGCGTGGTTTCCAAGCCGCGGGGGGGGGGGGGGGGGGGTGCAGGGGGGGGGGGGGGATAGTTAGAGAATATGCTGACAGAGGGAAAACTTCCCTACTCGCGAGGTACTATCACGAAACAGGATGCCACATTTCTGTGGTTAAATTCATGGAAAAAAGTGCACACGCATTGCTATGTGCGAGCACCCTTAACTTCCTATTTAGTTACCTTAGCATCTGCAGGTTTGTATTCATCCCCGACTGATGAAGCACTAATTTCCATCTCCCTAGACAAGTCCTCTCTAGTCACCTCCGACTCCACCTCGTCCTCACTACCTCCATCATTCCTCTTCTTTATCACTTTCAGCGTAGTCTGGCCCTCTATCAACCCTTTACCAGCCTTCTTTTCACCAGGTGGTTTCCCTTCCTTGTTGCAACCCACTTTGCCCTTGCCACCCTTCTTGACCGATATGTTAGCGCCAGCTTGTCTTTCTTGTTCTTCTACATGCTAGAGAAGAACATAAAAGTACAAACACAAAATTACTCACCAATACTAAGCCAACAACAACAAAAAACAAAAAAACAAAACCAAAACAAAACACAAAAACAAAACAAAACAAAACAACAACAACAAAATGTGCTCAACTCTGGTGTCCTACATGCAAGACGATCCGTGAAATATGTGGTAGGACTAGGAAGAATTACTTTGCTCTACAGCCAATAGAATCAACGTGGTACCAGCGAACTCTCTGCCCTGGTGTATACTGTATAGCATATACTTTAGCCAGAAATTAGCTTGGAACCAAAAATTAAGAGTCCTAACAAACTCTGGTAATTAGCTACTACCAGTGCAAATGTAAGGTCCACCGAGAGTTTGACTCTCATAGTACAATATATATACTCCAATCACATTTGCAAGTCACAATTCAGTTAACGTTTCCCAATGACTGCTTCTCATTTAGGTCACTGGCATTGAGTGAGGTTGCACGTAGCTATGTCAAATTCATCTATTTATACTCAACGTAAGTTGAGATTTCTATTCCCAGTTAGTAAATATAACCGTAACAACCCTATTTTTAATTTGTAAATATACTACATCAGTGAAACTATCTAACAAATTACCTCAGCCATATTGGGGCCGCTTTGGAACAGAAAGCGACAATTGAGACAGAAGCTAGTGTTAGTCCGAACTATACAAGAGCGGACTACACGTCCAATTAAAGAGCACTCCAAAAGTAATCTTACACCCCCCTTTACTTATTAAGTAAGTATACTACATACACGTGCTAAGATAACCCCTGCGGTTGGTAAAGGGTCTGGTTTCTTCTGTTGCTGAAATCAATTGAATGGTAATTATGAAGCTTGTATACAAAGGACATCAAAATTTTTTGTGAAACAAGTAATTTTTTGATGCAAGTTAGTTTATTTTTTTGTCACCTCAGACTCCTTGTAATTTTTTCAGTACTCTTGAACTGCTTAGGGCTACTCCATCATGTGAAGAATGTTTTTATTCAATATGTGGATAGTGTAGTTTAAAACATGTTACAGCAACCTCTACACTGAGAACAACTTGGGGCAGGGGCTTTTAGTTCACATATCACAGATGCTTTGCTTTAAATAATGAACTTTCTATAGGAGGGGTCAAGCTGAACATTCACTTATTAGAGGTAGTTTGCTTGTCAGGGACTTCACTATCAGAGGTTGCACTGTACATAAATATCAGATGGCAACTTGGGGAGCTAGTGATTACTCCTAAGTCATCAATATCACTCCTGATACTTTACAGCTAGCCAAAATAAAAAAATACTCCAGGTGCAGGATATTAACTGGTGCGCCAACATGTTGGGCCAGATAACACTGTCAAAGAACAAAATCGAATTGTAAAATCTGCAAGAGTTTTAGTTACTGAGAAATAGCTGATAACTGGACCAAAAGGTGACATATTATCATCCCTCCTAAAATGAAATGATATTCATTGTTATATTATTATATCAATTAGAAAAATGTTCCTGTATAATTTGCAGGATATTCATTAATGTCATCAAGGTGATGTATACAATATAGAATTAGATATAATAATCAGAAAAAAAAACATAACTTCAGCAACTGCCTAAGTGCCGAATTTTTACATCACAAAAATTCAAATTTTTGCATCACGAAAATTAGAGATCGCCCCCTGTAAATAATTTCTAAATGAGCCACTCTATGCAAATCTAGCCCCCCCTCCCTCCTATTTAGCTGCCCTGACATGCACAACAATCTCACTAATACCAGCCATATTAGAAGGCATAAAATATAGCTCTCTACTACTATAATTATGTTCAGTGACATGCTATGAATAAATGGAATATGAAAAGTTGGAGTGGTTGATTGATCTTACTACTGGTTAACTGATCAACATGTGATGTTGTTGCAGGGTTCTTTCCAGGATGCAATTTCAGGAATCATTTAAACATTTAATACCCACATACCAGTTAGATAAACTCTAACATAAATTAAACAACAACAAGAAACAACAACAATTATATTCATAATTCTGGCAGGATACAACTTAATTTTATTTTTACTAATGAGTATCTGGGTCTGCATAGTTATACTCAAATATCACTGTGAACAAAAGGTAAAATAAGCTGTTACATTACTGTTTATAACAAACTTATTGTATGTATTTTATCATAACCATTATGTTTAGCTCTCCCATTTACAAATTCCTGCATCATTATGAGCACGTTATACTATACCAATGCATGCAGTAACCACTACATTAAAAACATTCCAAGATATATGTATGAGTTAGTATGTGTGTAATTGTGTTTAAGTGTGAACTGACACGTGTGTGAGGGGAGAATTTTTGTACTCTAAACAAACTTGGTTTATATATCCTTAGAAAGAATCGACATACTTAGCTAAAGGATAAGAAGGAGTTATAATTTTAAAATATATGACAAAATGACAGCAATGAAATCAATGAATATAAACAGAAAAAAATTATGAGTGTTTTTCTGCAAAAAATAAATATTTAACTAATGTTAATAAAAGAACACAGGGTGAAAGACGTCCATTGACAACCATAACAAAATCCATAAACTGTCTTGGTAGTTAGAGTTAACAAAAAGTTTACAAGCCTGTAGAGGTTAACAAACTAGTTATCAACACATTATACACTAATTTATGATTTTGTTTTGGCTGTTGGTGGAAACAAAAATAATACTTTTTTAATAACAAAGAAAACTCTGTTTAGAAACATTGAGATAGCTACTTGTTATTGTGCAATTGATTTATTTTTATATTATGCTATTCCTTCTCTGATGAATGGGAGTGGTTTATTATGAAACGTTGCAAAAGCAAACTATGCTTAGTTTATACTGTTGATGGATATTATGACAATAACAATAGTCTCACCATCAAATTAGTTATCCCAGGTTATAATGTACAATTCTTCATTCTTCATTAAATTATGTGTTAATGTGCATTTATTAGAAATTTATTGTCTGAAAGTGCTAATTGAAGTAATGAGGGTAAAAAGTAGAGCAGGTTATTAAAGGGCGAATCAGATATGTGGGGGTAGGCTCTAATAGCAGTGATGAAGTTTATATTCTAAAAAAGATGTCTTAAACATTTTAGAAAGATCTTTACCAATAACTTCTTATATAAAATACTTCTTTTTTATAATAGTATGAGCTATTACATGTATGCATATGTTCAAATGCATAACAGATATAATACACATAATATACATACATATACTCACATGCAACCAAAACCATGTTTACAGTAATTCCTCCAATAAATAATAAGTGGATAATAATGTTTATTTAATGATGCATCAAGCAATGATGAATCCATTTTGGTAAAACATATTTAAACACTAAAAGCTTACCTGTTACTTTTAAACTAGCAGTATCAGAGTATTTATAACCATAATTACTGTATACTTCACAAGTATATAAACCAGAATTGTGACTTTGAATTTCAGATAATTTTATTTTTTTCTTATTACGACTAAGCACAGCATTAATGGGTAATTCAAAGTTGTTAAATTTCCATTTTATTGTGTAAGTTCCTTCTTTGAGATTGACCCTACATTGAAACCGAGCATTATCACCGTCTCTTAGTGAAATCATTCGGGGTTTGACCTTAATTATATTATCATCCCACACAACTACAATAATACAGTTAGTAAAAAAATTGGATGAAAACAAGTTACTAAAATAAGTTAATAATGGTTTATTATTATTTTTGTATTAATTGACATTTACACCAGTAGAGATTCTACTAGCTAAGACATGTTTTACAGCTATTTAAAAGTATGTTTTCTTTATGTTTGAAAACCTGCAATTGATTTGTGAAAATATTATGCTGATATGGTAATATTTTAATGCACTCTACTTGATAATAAGGCTAATTTTATTTATAAGTTATATTATAAATAGATTGACAATTTTTTTTAGATATTATCTTGAGTTTGGTGCAAACTTTGATTTGTCACGTTCATAAAATTAATGAAAAGTGTGTGATTACCAGCCATTTTCCTTAATTTTAGATCAAGTGCAGATTATATTACTGGATTACTATATACTAATTTTGTATTTTGTTGAAGATATTATTACAATTACTTTAGATTAAAATAAAATGCTTTTTTTTCTCAATGCATCTTTTACGATTGATAGCTCTCCAATATTTTTGAGCACAATACTATTATAACATACAAATACTAATACAATTTTTAATATTAAAAAAAATACCTAGAATCAACTGATAGTCATTTTATGATATTTTTACCAGTTAGTATTTAACACAAATTGGCCTAACGTAACTCAGAGTTGCTAACTTTTCAAATTATAGTTCCGGGACACTATGCCACAACCACAAACTACACCCAGAACAGCATCAACTCCAAGCAAATAATTATAACATAATGTTTTAAAAGTATAAGTTAAACTTAAGGATATTATGGAAAAAAAAAGAAACAAACCATAATAATGTAATGTAGCGAACTGACTCCACCAGACTGCAATTATTTGTGGGTTTGAAGTTCATCAATTTCCAAGATAAACAATAGAAAGAGTACAATGAACAGTAAAAAAAAGAGTACAATTCCGTTGGTGGACAGTCCAAGAACTTTTTGGACAGATGGCAAGTATGGTAGCCACAACACTTTTGTTTTGGCACTAATTTACTCATAATAAATTTGAAACAAATGTAGCATTTGCTAATATTATAACAGCACGCTGGTAATAAAAAAAAATGAACAAAATTTTAATTACCTGGTTCTGTTATATCCCTTTTACGCTTGTTCCAAGGTTCTATAACAAAAAAATTATGATGATATCAAAACTATTAGTCCCACAAAACTCATGTAACACTGTGCAGTTGCTAAATGGCTACTTAATATCCTTTATAGATTTGCAGAAAAACAATAGAGATCTCTTAGATGCTAAGAAGCTCACAATGAATGATTAGAGTAGCTACGATCATTCGACGTTACAATTGCAACAAAGGCAAAATGTATTGTAATGTCCTTAATTATGGAAATAATTCTAATTTTCTGGGAATAAATGTGGTGGACATATTCTTCTTATTTTGATCTAGCTATAATATTTGTTTTTCACTTTTGTGATATGACTCCTTAAACATTATTACACAATTTTAAAAATTTCCGCCTAACTAACAATCCAGAAAACTAACACCTACATTGTCTTCAGTAGCCTACTAATTATATACAAATTTTAAATATCGTTATTATTTCAATTACTAGCTGATATAAATTGATGCAACATTTTGACGAACCTCGAACATCAGTATTAGTGTGGATTACTAGATAAAAATACAACATTATTATCACAATAGTAATTAATTTAAAACATTGCCCCTACACATTCTAATATTCTGTTGCTTTAATGAATTACGACAAGACTATCAAGAGTTATTATATTGTGTTTAATTTCTATTTTTGTATGGTAGTGAATATATACAGGAGTAAGAAATATGATTAATTGTGAGATTGTCATAAAATCTTACTTTGTGATCATAAATTTGAAATTATAGCTATAGTAACGTATCTTTCTTCATCAAAATATATTTCGTTTATAAGTTCATAATGCAATGAGGACATGAAGGAGCAATGGAAAGTAAGACTAATTGAAGGAATACATCTGGTAGATTAATGCCTGCTCGATGAGGCCCAGTTAACAAGGATTTACAGCTGTGTTGATTCTTGTAAACTGGGATTCTTCATGGTGAGAGCTAGTCCCACAATCTGTATTGTGTCATTCCTTTATGGCATGACCAGAATCTTTTGCTTCCTATTCTGGCAAAGAAGTCACCAAGAGCTGGAAGGTTAACATAGTTGATAGTGGTAACTAGCAAGGTAGACCTGATTTAAAACTGTTAAAGCTGGTTTTAGGACACTCAGCATGTGATGCTCAAGGAAAGATCATAATCATGGCAAAAAGTATTATTAAAAGGTACGAATAGTATGGATTTTTTTAATTTGGGCTAATTTTTGAGAAATCTGTACCATCAGCTAATGTAGGTAGTACATGAGTTGGGCTACCTGGTCTGTACTGTAGTATATCCACTGACAACTTCCCCAATGCTACTGGAGCAGCAAAGCGCTGAACTCTCTCAAGCGTATTAATGTAAGTGTTCTGCAATGGATCCCACACAGAGCAATAGTAGTGGACAAGTGGGAGAACAGTAGATACAGTCTGGTCAGGCAGTGAGATCCGACTTCCTTGAATGGTTTATATAGAAATCCAAGTAGTCCTTTGGCTCTCTTGATGATGAGCCCAATGTGGGTGTTCATAAAAGATCGCGGGTAATTGTCACATGAAGTAGTCTGAAGTTTGCAGTAGTAGGCTTCCGTTTTGATATATCCACGACCTTAACCTAGCAAATGTTCAGCGTACACCATTAAGGCATAGCCAGTTACATATTATTACATGGTCATAAACCACTGGCTCTGATCTGAGAGGTCAGAGATTGGTCTACTGTAGGTCACATCATTAACATTGCCAGTTAAGTTGCTCTTTGGGGGGATCGTTTGTGGTGAAAGATCCCGTTAAAGGTAAACATGAAGAGCAGAGTTCAGTCAAGTACACCACACACTGAGATCTTTTAGATAAGTTGTTTCAGTTCTGCTAAGAAAGTAGATGATTCTTCTCTTGGAAATGTTTTTGTTTGTCCAGAAAACATAGCTCCTCTTGTGTTGGTTTATATCTTTACTTTTTTCCCCCCACATCCTGAGTTGTGTCTTCTTTTAGTCGATAATAAAAAAATTACTGCTGTGACCTAGTCAACCTTTTCCTGGCATGTACGCATCCCACGCCAAACTGTGTAGCAGTGCTGGGCAGAACAGGTGAATGCGTGGTTTAAGTATTTTTTCTTTGTATAAGATAAGATTCCTTTGTTGTGTTAAATTAATATTAATTATTTATTTGTGACCATAGCAACAATATTTTATTAGCACTATTGTACTTATTATTTTTACTTACTTGCTGGTCTTAAATTGTAATCTGTAAATAACATTAATTATTGGATGTCTTAACATTATAAATGATTGCTAGAATACTACAACTTAATATTGGCTAGCTAACATTCTTTTCCACAATTATCTATAACACTAAATACTAATAGCACCCAAAATGTCGACTGACAGTTCAAGGCTCTCATTAAAGAAACATATATTTTAGCTACCTGACATTTCAGAAGTACTCTGTGGGGAATCTACAACTTTAAAAGTAAAAATATAAATGTAGCACATGTATACATTTAGGAAACATTTGGAAGTCACATAAATAATGCTACTTTACAAAGCAATCTATTGTTGTTGGTAATTTATATCCTATACACATAATCTATAAGTGGTGTGTATGCTTACCACATTTAATCTATCTTTGGTGTATGCATTGATATACATAAATCAATACAGAAACATTATAAGTACTTGCTTTCATTAAGCCATCCCTTTAAAGAAAAACCCAATTGTTAAATGATTTGTGAGTTAACATTTCAGTAGTGGCGTTCTTCATTAAGAATACACTTGAACTACTTCAGTGTGTTCACTGATGTTCAAGAAAATTAGGGTACTACTCATTGTCAATATAGTATAGTAGCTAATACTAAGCCAACTTCTAGCATTATATCCATAATGTATGTTTAGAATAATTATTTAAAGATAGTGAATGAAATTAGCTAAATAAATTTACTGGAAACAAATCATTTTAGCTATTTAGTTAGGCTAGGTCACTGCTATTTTGTTCAGGGCTCACCGCTAGTTTGAAGTAAAAAAAAAAATGCAAAAATAATCATCTTTGAGTTTAATCAATTGAGCTACAGGTATTCTGTATCGAAAATATTACCATTTATGTAACTGTTTGAAATTAAGCTCAACTAATTGGATTGGCTAGATATTATAATTAACATACTGTCATGTGATAATCTTGCACCGCCAAATACTATTTTTCCATCCTTATTTTTGCCTTCACATAGATATATTCCTACATGCTCCAAATTCACTTTTTTAATAATTAGAATATTTTTACTCTCTGCAGTAGAGACACCTACTGGCAATGCTTTACCGTTCAGTGTCCATGATGTCACAGATGGAATATCACAATTAAAAGTAACTTCATTTTCTACGTCATCTTGATAATATACTTTCTTAGGTTCCACCAATTTGGGTTCTAAATCACTTGACAACAAAAAATAAAGAAAAATATGTTTTTTTAATTCTTAGAAATTTGCGTTAAAATGTTAATGCTGTCATGCATACAATTATTTCTGCCATTAAAACTAATTTGGTTTGCAGCTAATGATTACTACAGAATATTCTGCTTATAACAAAATATAATAGAACAAAATTCACCATATACAATGATCTCCATTGGTTGAACGAAAGGATCTCCATCACTGTTCAGACCGTAACAAAAGTAAAAGCCTTTATCACGATACCTACTGTTAAATGTTAAGGTGTGAAGTGGAGAAGCTACAGTATACATGCTATCCTGAGAATATCCTTGGAAAAACCATAATGCATCATCATGCGATTGACAAGAAATTGTGACAGAGTCCCCCTTTTTTACCAGCACTAACCCTTCGTGGTCAATCATATTGTCAGCAAAAACTGAAATAAAAATAATTGTTAGCTTTATGCATATTTATTACTATAGTAAACAGTTGAGTGACTACAAACTAACACCCACAATTCAGCTAATAAAGCAGCAGTATACATTACTCCGCATTGTGTAGCTTTATTTGTAAGTAATAATGACTGCACACTTTGTTGTTTCAACTAAGTCTGCAATATCTATTGTCTATAGTTTTACTCTAACGCATGCTGTGCCAAAAGCTTCTTAAGTAAAATTAGTGTCCTTTTGGTTACTAAAACTAAAAAGTATATGTTAGCCCATAAAAAAAACCATATCTCAATATTAAAACAAAAATAATCGTGATCAATTTCGAGTTTACATGAAGTAAACATGATATATCACACATGCATGCACCTAAACTTAATTTTCATCTGCACTTTAAATAATCAAAATTAAAACTAAAATTAAAGGAGCTATTTTGAAAAAACAAAAACAAAACAAAAAACAACAACTAAAATCTATAAATATAAAAATATATATTATAAATACATTATATATAGCTAATATCTAAATATTAAATATATATTATGTATATATGTATGTGAGTGTGTGTGTGTAGTAATCACTATTATTGGACCTTTCTAACATTGCTCCCCTGGCTGCCGTTAAATAGCTAATTGTTCTAGTGACTACAGTAGCAACTATGATTTTCCAGAGTTGAATTTAGCTAGTATTTTTGTTTTGTTTTTGTGAACACTCCCAGGAGTGTAAGCTTTTCTGTTTAGTGCTTGGTGTGACAGGATTTTAATTGAATGTGGTACACTGAACCTTTTCTACAACGGCCTCCCACAGGGATAATTGACCCTAACAGAGAGTTTGGCAGCCTTCAGAGGTTATTTTCGATAGTAAATGATTGTTTGTTCTACTCATTTTGGCTATTGATGTGTTTTTTCGAGATTCTCTGTAAAAAGTTTCCCTTAGCGCTATTAAACACTACTTAGCTATTACAATAATATAATCTCCTTCAAAAAACAAGCAATCTGTTCGCTATTTAACGAGACATCAATATAGCTCGAGCAATAAAAAAGGTACGTGGGAACACTGTCATCATACGAGAAGAGACAGAAACACTCACATGTATACGTACATTTTCAACTCGAAACTTCACTACTTTCAACTCCCTTAACTTCCCTTCTTTTAACTCCGTTAACCTTACTGTGCATAAAGCAAACTATTCAAGGCATACACAATTTGAATGACAATTTAAGCATTAGTTGGCGATGCATCCCTATTACAATATTTTTTTTAACTAGACGAATTAGAACTTAAACAAACCTCCAACGTAAAGAGTACTGCTAAGCACGTTTTTCTTTTTACTGAGAGTACTTAAACATTGATATATGCCTGAATCTTGAATTTCTAAATTTCTTATCGAGATTGTCTCAGAATATCTATTGTATGGTTCCACTAATTTGTAACGAAATTTTTCATTGTTTTTTGTCCACTTTGGTGGCGTATCTGACAAACATTTTATATTTGCATAACTTCCTTCATATGCCAATTGTAGGGCTGGTTCAATATGCAAAATATGTGCTACGCACCTTGGAACTACGTTTAAATAGGAAACAATGAGTGTGAACCGAAATAATGCCCATAAATAGCACCTTAAATACCAACTAGTAAAAGTATTATTCTATTTTGTTTTTTACCAGACAATGCACTTCCCTTAAATGCAAGATGGCATTTCCGGAGAGTTCAGTTCTTGAAGGTTCTTTGCTACTAGCGACATGGTTCATGGCATAGGGAGAATTGGTTGCAAATTTGGGAAATATGGTATAATTATAACATTAAGCATGACACATGAAGTGATCATCAATAGCTAGTAATATTTACTCCTTATTATATAGAAACAATCCCTACATCAATAGCAAAAATACTTTTTCCCCTGTTAAATTAGCTAGGTCACTAACTTACTTTCAGAATAAAGGCTGAGTGCAATTAGGTGGTAAATCATTTTACACATGACGCTAACCCAAACCTTCCCGTGTCTAGTTATAAGCTTTGGGCCACGCGTGAGTTACAATGAAAGTAACATTTTGCCCCCAGGAATCAGTGTCTAGCCGTTCGATTAAATTGCTCAGTACCATCTAGTTAAAAGGTGAATATTTATAGCTCGAGGTCTAGCATTGCTGTATCGCTTAGGTAGCAACCATTGCTTGGAACGGGAAGAACCGAAAGAGAATAGAATATTGCGGATCTGTCCCGCAAGCATATAAACTGGCTGGAGTTGCAAAGCTATAGAAGACCAGAATTAAACTCTGGAACAGTACAACGTCAAGTTGATTTTTCAGTTTTGTTCTAACTATTATTGTGTTAGGTTTGGAGCCGCAGTACAAATGCCGTGCATACAGGATACAGTATCATGGCGGTACGGTTATGGTATACTTGAGGTAGGAATTTAACTGATTGTAATATTTTAGGCGCTCGTTGTATACTTTCTGGCAAGTATGTTCGAATAACTCAGTTTTATTACTTATTATAAGTTTCTTCCCCATCATTTCAGACCACATCTTAAGTCTTATTGTTTGAGCACACAATTGGAAGTACCGTACTACTACAATTTATAGTTATAGGCACTCCATACTTGTTGCAATAGATGAATTGGAACCTCCCTAGTGTAGTGTGGAGACAGCTAGTCCTCTAGAAAAATATCCTGTAGCAAGCTGATCCAGCTTCTTAAGGTACAGTCTGGCTTTTGGTAAATCAGTGCCTGGATCAGCCCCCAGTGTAGTGTGTTGGCTGACTTCTCGCGCCTGGCACCTGTTGAAAAAAGGATACAACATTATCTCTTGACAAAGCATTTGCTGCCCCATTGTCAACCCCTGGAATACAACCACACCAAGGAGTAATATTATGATTGACGGTAAAAAAGTAAAGCTCTCTCATAAGGTACAGTGCCAACTCCATCCAGAGTCGACGATGGCGACTAGTACCTTCAACACACAGAGGGAGGCCCTATTTCATAAAAAGTACTGGGGCCCTACAGGGCCCCAATTTTACATCAAATATGGGCTGCACCTCCTGTCACCTTTCTGAGGCCTCTGCTGCCCTTAGTGCTGAGCTTCTCTCACTCCAGATTCAAGGCACACTCCTCCAAATCATGGTCCAGATGCATATCACGTCTGGCAGCACTGGCTCTTTGCTGCGTATGCTAGGAATGTAGTTGCATAGAGAGACTCATTGATCCGACCTATGTCAGCCGTCCCAATGAGGTAAAGAGCACTTGATAGCACATACACAGCTGCAAGAATTTATGTCACACTGCTGCATACAGTGTCACTATTTTTTTCTGTACCCCTCAAGGCTTCCCCATGTTGTGCTCAATCAACTTCATCCGGAAAAGAAACCAGCCAAAGATTCTTATGATGAATTTTCAAGTTCTTGTGAATAGTCCACAAGTGAGAAGAAAAGAATCAATTAACTTTGTGCCCATGCGATTCTTGATGGCTGTAGTGACCACGTTAGTCCTCATTACTATAATGCTAGACTGAAGAACAAAACTCCTTGCTGTTACCACAGTTGGGATATGCGAATCATTTCTGATGATATGTAATGGAAATTCCAAACTATTCACCCTGTTTGCATTGAATGCTAAGCAACAGGCATCAAAATTATAATGAATCAGAGGTCCTCATTTTGCAGGAAAGAAGCAATTTGCTACAGAAGCATCATTGTAACACTTAATACTACAACTGAATATTATGTATGTTATTATTATGTACACCTTTTTTGTATTTTCACATTTTTTTTTTCATTCCAAATAATCTTTGTGTTTTTTCATAGTCAAAATAGAAAAGTCTATGGAAAAATGAAATTTGCATTGTTGTCAGGTGAGGGTTTCGTGAAATTGTATGAGGGAGGTGGATGAGAAATGATGAGAGTATTCAGAGAGTGTGTAGAGACTTTGACTTAAGTCGGGTAAGAGACTAAGATCACATCTTACGAGTCAAAGATACTATACCCATTACTACCGAGTCATCCATAGTGTACAGTATACCCTGCAGTAGTGGTAAAGTATACATAGATGAAACAACTAGAAGGCTAGAGCAGAGAGTGAAAGAACATCAGGATGCTTGTAAGAGAGGTGATGAAATGGTTTCAGCCATTGCTGAACATGCTTGGCAGCAGCACAACCGGATTAAATGGAATGAGGTAAGAGTTGTAGACAGAGCCAGTAGGAATCATGAGTTGAAAATCAAGGAAGCACTACACATACAGATGACACCTGATAACAACAAGTTTAAGGGAGACATAGGTTTAGAGTTTCCAGGATGCTGGCTGTCCATGCTGTGTGCAAATCATCCTCCAGGATACAATAAACAGTAAGCGTACTTTCCTGAAATCTTGCTGTTTACTTTGTGTTATTATATCACCGCGGAGAGTTCGACCTCAGTTGACCCCTGAAAAGGACTTCGGCAAGAAGTCAAAAGGTCGGGTTAAGTTTTAATTAACAATGTCGGCTGTTACAACGAGAAAAAAATTTCTATTTAGATAATAATTATTTTAAGCTGCTTTTGGATGATCGGAACTAAAAAATAGTTAAGAAATCAATTCATTTCCAGTCTGCCAACGAACCCTTAGCTAGCTGAAAAAAAAAGCAGTGCTTTGTTTTCTCATCTTTAGATATGTAATTGAATGTTCTGTACAGATACGGGACCATTAGACAGTTCACACAATAAAAGTTCACTCATGAATAAATGATTATATCTGCCAGTATGGCTATCTTTAGGTTCTGAGTAGACACTTACTTCTTTTTTAAATTATTGCTGGACGGCATGCATCTATTCAAACAAAACATATAAAAATAAAATAAAATAATATAATTCCGTAAGCCAACATTCAAAATTTATTTGTGCAAAATTTCACTGATGTCGAGGCTTCAGACCCCTCAACACCAGATGCAGACCCCTCAACACCAGATGCAGACCCCTCAACACCAGGCGTGCAGGAGTCCAAGACTTAGGTTTTTCTCTTGTAAGAATGAGTGCTTCACAAAATATTGTTGATACATGGAGATTAATTTTCCAAAGGGGAGGGAAACAGACTTGAAGTATTATTGCTACCTGATCTTATTGTGGGGCTTGCTAAAAGGATACCTAGTATAACACAGGGGGGCTCCACAGGGGGGGGGCAAAGGGGCAATGTCCCCTGAACTTCCAAAAAGGGGGGAATTGCCCCCCCCCACTTGCATTATCATGTTCACCATTACATACTCACACATCATTGGATTATTTATTATAAACTATTCTTATAGATATGTAAAATGTGTGATTTCCTTGATATACCTCATAATGCAATCTCAGCATGTGATCAATTTACATGAAAAAGCAAAAGAGTTTATTCATGCCAAGGAAGAGAGACTAAAATATTTTGGAAACTTTCATACTCAGTAACTTAGCAATTATTGTTCACCATTATTGTTTCGAATTTTCAATCATTAATAATATATATAGTGAGTGCAGTCAAATGGAGGGTGTGGCTAAATAGAACTTTTTTGCCCCTCCAACTTCAGGTACATTCCTTCCCCCTGTAACATATACACTTTCGTCATCTGATAGTTTTGTAGTTTTTTGTAATGGTAAATCTAGCTTGTTTACATTTCTGTGTATCTATACTTTTTGTACCAGTTAAAAAAATAACTAGTGGTGTGCTTGAGCACAAATGGCGAGCGAGCCTAAAGACTATACTATTTTTATATGAATGATTTTGACTTCTAACACTGAAGCTACTGAAAATATGGTCGAGTTTTTAAATTACGCATACACTGTAAAGGGATTTCAGTCCATAGTAACAACTCGCTGCAAACTGTTTGAATTGAAGGAAAACAATACACGCTATTTAAACATATTCTTTAGCTAAGTAGTGGCTCTGTAAAGCCCAATGCTTTGACACAACTGGACACATCTACACAAGACTTACGTACCCGGTTAGTCTAGTGGACAATGCATTTTCAATTAAATAATGTTGCGTACGGCTTATAACTGTGACAAAGGGCGCATTGACTTACCACCGCCACTAACTCGAATAGAAATGGAAGTCCCGTAAGTTTTTCACGTTTTAACTGCACCCGCAAACGAATTCAAAACGGTAAACAGTTCAATTTATAAAGTGATACGGGTACTGATCGATAAACCGGAGGATTCTGTTTAGTGAAGTTTGGGATGGGGTCGACCACAGAACTAACACAAAAACACGAGAGTCGATTTTCAATTGTGTTACTTCTAAAGAGAATAATTGGCGAGCGAGACACTTACATGGGTAACACAATTGAAAATTGGGGATGTTTGTTTGGACGTACGTATGTCATTTTGTACTTTGACCCTCCGCATGTTTGTGTTCGCTCCGCGTTCGACCCCGTCCCAAACTTCAATAAACAGAATCCTCCGGCTATTACCCGTATCACCTTAGAAATTGAATTGTGTACCGCTTTGAATTATTTTGCTTGTGCAGTTAAAACTCTAAAACTTATGGGAGTTCCATTTATATTCAAGTTAGTCGCTATTTGTCACAGTTATAAGCCCTACTCACAGCATTTACTGGAAAATTCATTGTCCATTAGACGAACCACGAAGGTAAGTCTTGCGTAGGTATGTTCAGTTGTGTGAAAGTATTGTGCGTTACAACTACTATTAAGAATATCACAAAGAAATTTTTAAATAACGTGACTTGATTTTGTTGCTTCTTTTTCAATTCAAACAGTTGAGGGGAGTGGTTACTATGGCATTGAATCCCCTTTACCGTATATGCGTAATTTAACAACTCGACTTTAATTTAGTAGTTTGAATAACAATAGTGTAGTTTAAGGCTCGCTCGACATTTGTGCTCAAGCATACCACTAGTATGTACATATGTATATATGTGACCGTCTACAGGAAAACCGGGCACCACGCGGCGTGCGTAAATATCGAGAAAAGATCGATCGATTTCTTAAAAATGTATTGTTTCAAGCCGACGGAAGGGAACGGTTAGTTCTATTATAGTGGGAACGACTTAAGCTACGACGATAAAACTTGGAGAGCTCAATATCTGGACGCCGACAACTCTGTAAGTGCAAAAAAATTTTTTTCGAAGGGTGCCGCGTTGTGCCCGGTTTTCCTGTAGACGGTCACATATGTAGGTATGGATTGTACGAATGCCCTTTAAACGCGCGAGCGGGTAACTTTTTTCTTCAAAAAACACGGCTTTTTAGGCTTGACCCCAGTTTATTCTGAAACTACAGCATTAAGAAAGCCTTACTTTATACTTCAGCTCCTAAGTGTGAGAAAATTCCTGCGAAAACGCTTGCTTTTCAAGAAACAAAAAGGTGATTCGACCGGTTACTATGTCATTGAAGACCCTTTACCATATTTCAATTCAAAACTTCGCCTTTTTTTCGGCTAAGTGCGGCTTGTTAGTTGTCAAGAGCTACCTGTAGTCAGTACTAAGAGAGCTATCACTACTTCTGGAAAGCGTATGTAAGCACATAAAGTATTAATTCAGCGAACGAGTGAAGCGAGCGAAGCTGACTATAAGTCGTGTTCAATCGAGATTTCAGACATATATGTATGTAAACGTACGTCAAAATTTTTCGCCAGCGCTTCTAATTATTAAGTTAGGTAAAGCGTTCACAGTTCCCGTATTTTTCAATTAACTAGCGCAGAGAATCCTGCTGCACTGCCTTACGCAACTTTGTTTCAACTAAAAAGTTTATAGTTACTCTCTTCTTGAAACAATTGTGAAGTCTTTGTCAAGCTGCGCTTCTTTGCCACTGCTTTCGAAGTTTATTCAGGTACAGTATATCCTCCTTAATAGTCCACCTAGTGGTTTGGGTAGCTGGCCTGGACTAATACAGGTACTGGACTATTAAATTCTGAATGAAAATCAACATGTTTATGGCATGTATAAGCATGCATATACATGTACATACTAATTTGAAACAAAAAAATCCCTAAGTACAGTTTGCTTAGTGTTCAGCCTTCTTTTCTCAATTTTTAAGTCGAGGCATTTGCGATATACTGTAGTTAGCATGTGTGAAGTGTCATCTTCACCTAACACTGCCATCATTTGAAGCACTTTCCTGACCATTTCAGTGCCTTCAGTAATGTTCACACTATTGAGGGCTTCCATTCAAGTGAGTGGTTGTACCTCATCATCTTCTGAATCCAATGAATCTTCTGGAGATACCATCTCAGTACTGCTGCTAGGGCTAGTGCTAGGGTCAGTCTCCATTGTGTCTTCAAATGCTTGTAGTAGATTTTCTTGTTGAAGTGCTATTTTAACTTCATCATGTCAAACAAGATCATCATTTTCTATATCATACCAGTTATTCAGTACACAAGCAAGACCAGGAAGATCGTTTTGAGCTTGATCTTGAAGAGCAACCAACTGGCCAATCAACTGCTCTCTTTCAATGGTAGGAGGAGGGCTATTACTCTCATCTTGTGTGGAGAGTTGACTTTTAATAGTCACATTCTGCAACAAGCTAGTTAACTCTTCAACACCTGGGAGATCCAATGGACGACGGTAAGTTTCAAAACTTTCTACCTGACATGCAGGCAAAATATTCGCTTTCAACCAGCAGTTCACCAGGGTGGATTGGTCAATTGACTCCCACACCTCATGTGCTAGAGTTGCAGCATCTAGAAGGTTTGGTGGGTATGCATGATTCAACCCCCTAACTCCTGCTGGGAGAGACTCTCCAACAGCTCGCAACTCATCATACCTTTCAAGGTTTTTAACCATTGCATGCAACATCTTTGATTTGTAATTTCTCTTGAGCGCAGCAATGATGCCCTGGTCCATGGGTTGATGAATTGATGTACAGTTTGGCAGTAGCAAAATCCATTCTACCTGTGGATCTTTAAGTGCAGTATCAGTTATATCATGGGAGCCAAAGTTGTCAGCAATAAGAAGTACTTTTCTGGAAGTCCTCTTTCTAATTGCTGGTAAAAATACATCATGGAACCACCATTTAGTTATTACATGGTCATTCCAAGCATTTTTTTGAGAGTTGTATGGTAAGGGAGATTGGCAGGACCGAAAGCAGCGAGGATTGGCTGCCTTACCAATCATAGCAAGAGGAATCTTGTGTGTGCCTGTTGCATTAGTGCATGTAATGAGGGTGACACGATCCTTTGCTTTTTGAGCTCCCGTACACGCCGTCGTTGTTCATTTGGTGCTGTATAAGTCGCACTGGGTATCAATCGAAAGTACAAACCAGTTTCATCCCAGTTGTATACAAGCTCCGAATCATACTCCTCTAGAATTTTTTTGATTTCCTGAATCTTATCTTTGATTTCTTCAGGGTTTACACCACCAGCTTCCCCATGTAGACGTACACTTTTACCTATGTTGTTTCTTTTCATCAGCTTTTGCCACCAGCCATTTGATGCTTTAAATTCATGCTCATCAAGGGACTTGGCCCCTTGCTCAGCATATTCCTTCACAATACTCAATGAAACAGGCATAGGTTTACGCCTATTACGAAGAAGGGAAATAAATGCAACTACTTTTTTTTCTATAGCTCTGTACTTAATCTCACGATTACGTCGAAGATCACCAGATGTAGTTAGAAGTTGTTGCTTGAGCTTCTTCGCATTCCACAGAACCCGGTTTATAGTCTTTGCAGTGACATTGAATTGTTTTGCAAGCATACTCTGATTAACTCTAACCAATGTTGTTGCTACAGAATCAGCAGAAAGCCTTGTTTTTGGGCTTGATCAATAACATTACACTTCTGCTTTAGTGTGAGCTCAATCCTTTGCTTTTTTTAAGCCAGCTGTGTTGTGGTGTACTTGATACCTTTTCTTGATGAAGTACCTCTCAGACTTGAAGGCTGCTTTCGGCCAGGAGCCATTAATAAAGAACTGTAGAGAGCTAGCAGGTTCTAACTAGAGTGCACTCCAGCATACAGTAGGTTTTAGCTTGCACTTAGCAGCTGGTTTTTACTTGCATGTAATTCATATGCCCACACACATTGTTTACACCCACATGTACAAATGGGTCATAGGTATCTGGTGGACTATTAGAGGGATTGGACTACTAGGGAGGTGGACTATTAGGGAGGATATACTGTAATTCTGTTATTGTTTACAATGCATGGGTCCACTTCCTGGGTCCACTTCCTTAGTCTGGGATCAGAGACTTTAGATTCTCTGATGCTAACTGAGTATGGAAAGGGTTACACTGTGCTGTTTGGTGCTACAAAAGTTACCACTGCTCAAGAAAATGAGGTAAGAAAGTAATTTTGTATTAATTTTGTGTGCTAAAATTGATTGTCTTTTGTTTTTGTAGGTGAGAGCTTGTTGTCAAGGTAATTCAGATGGTCAAAGTAACTTCAATTTGATACTACAGAAGTTATCAACTCAAGAATGAGGTAAGTAGTAATTCCATATTTGTTGGCTAAAATTACAAATAATAACACTGGTTTATTTTTTATCGTAGCTGATCGATAAACCAGAGGATTCCGTTTAGTTCAATTTGGGACGGGGTCGAACACATAACTAACACAAAAACGCGAGGGTCAAAGTACAAAATGACATCCATACGTCCATACATATAATAATATGTATGTCTTTGTACTTTGACCCTCGCGTTTTTGTGTTTAGTTATGTGGTCGACCCCGTCCCAAATTGAACTAAACAGAATCCTCTGGTTTATCGATCAGTACCCGTATCACCCTAGAAATTGAATTGTTTACCGTTTTGAATTCTTTTGTGGGTGCAGTTAAAACTTGAAAACTTAAGGGACTTCCATTTCTATTCGAGTTAGTGACGGTGGTAAGTCAATGCGCTCTTTGTCACGGTTATAAGCCGTGCGCAACAGTATTTACTTGAAAATACATTGTCCACTAGACTACCGCGAAGGTAAGTCTGTGTAGGCGCATGTCCAGTTGTGTCGAAGCATTGTGTGTTACTGAGCTAAAGAATATCACAAAGAAAACTTTTAAATAACGTATTGTTTTGTTGTTGTTTTTTTCCTTCAATTCAAGCAGTTGCAGAGAGTTGTTACCAAGGCACTGAAATCCCTTTACCGTGTATGCGAAAATGAAAAAAACTGGACCTTATTTTCAGTAGCTTCAGGGTGCTCGCATTTAGCAACGTGGGTGCACTTTTTTTCCGCGAATTTAACTACAGGAAGTTGGCATCCGGTTTCGTGGAATAGTACCTCGCGAATTGATAACGGGTGGGGAGAGTTCCAGATCAGGATATTCTCTAACTATTCCTGGCTTGGAAACCACGCGTGGTTTGCTGCAATAATTCTGCTGGTTTACTGTTACTCACTGTGTGGTTGCTGTCTCTGGAGACTGTTGTGTGGTTAATTAAGATAATACTATCGATAAATTTATAATTTATATAGTTTCCAAGGTTACTGGCATAACAAATAACATGCTAAGGCGTGAGAATCCTCTCTCAGTGGTGCTACCGCTATTCCTAGAGACCTCATCATCCTGGTAAAAATAATTATATAAATTTAAAAAAAATGGAAAAAATATTTCTGTTTCTGTCTATTAGTGCTAGTAGCTCACAATGGATTTGCATTTGACTTCCTTATCCTTTTGACTGAGGTGGAACAGAAAGCAGAACTGCAGCTGACCCTCTTTCAATCAGCCAATATGCATTTCAGTGATACCCTTCCTTTGCTGAGGAAGGTACTTTACTACTACTGTAACTAAAATTAGATGGTTACGTACATGCACTTATAATTATATTAATTTGCTTTATAGCAGGATGGGGCAGTCATTTTACAAGGCTCACCTTTAGGTTTGGAGAAACTCCACAAAAAAGTCACCAGAGATGAAGTTGCAGTCAAGGCACCTCTAAAATTAAATATAAAGCCTAATAATTATAGTTATTTGTATAAATTGTAGGAGCACAGGGCTCTACCTGATGTATTGGCTATAGAGAGAGTCTTGAAGCACCAAGACATCTGATCAGACCACATTTGGCAGCTCTCTCCAGTAGGTTCCCCCATGAGCAGACTAAGCTGTGGATACAGCAGAAGAGGATTTTCATGAGAGCAGCATCGCTGATCAAAGCCATTGGAAAGCCTACACTTACCTCTACACAGGCTAAGAAGCTGGATTCTCTGGGCTTCACATTCGACTCTCTGTCACTCCTTCCCAGCAGTGTGGAGGAACAGAAGCGTTTCAAGCTGCTTTGAAGGAGCGAGGAGTGAGGAGCAAGCCGCTTAGAGAGAAGCTGGCAAAGGCCATTCACAAGTCCCGCTAAAGTAGCCTCCCCCTACAGTCCCGCAATTCTTATCAAAAAACTCATTTCATTGGTTAATCAAATCATGTGACCAATTATAGCGCCGCACGTGACCAATTATAGCGCCGCGCAAGGGCTAGGGCTAGGGCTAGGGGACCAATCAGAAGAATTCTTGATAAGAACTGGGGGATGGCTCGCCTCCCCTGCTGCTCCGCTGCGTCCGGGCTGGCTCCTTAAAACGCGCGCGCGAGGAACTTATTTCTCCAAAAAACACGGCTTTTTGGGCTTGACCCCAGTTTATTCTGAAACTACAGCATTAAGCAAGCCTTACTATATACTTAAGCTCCAAAGTATGAGAAAATTCCTGCGAAAATGCTTGCTTTTCACAAAACAGAAAATAGATTCGACCGGTTACTATGACATTGAAGACCGTTTATCAGATTTAAATTGAAAACTTCGCCGTTTTATGGGGGGATACGGAGTGCGGGTTGTTGGTTGTCAAGAGCTGTTGATAGTCAGAATGCCGTAGCTAAGAAAGATGCTACTTCTCGAGGGAAGCTGAGGTAAGTACGTAATTCCATATTGGTTAGCTAAATATGCAAAATTAAATCTGGCCTTTCTTTTTTTGTAGCTAAGAGCTTGTTGTCAACAGTGACTGGTGAAGTTTTGCGGATGCAGTTAAACGCGAAAACTTATGGGAGCTCCATTTCTATTCGAGTTAGTGGCGGTGGTAAGTTAATACACGATTTGTCACAGTTATAAGCCCTACTCAACAGCATTTACTTGACAATTCATTGTCCACTAGACTTACCACGAAGGTAAATCTTGTGTAAGGTATGTTCAGTTGTGTGCAAGTATTGTGCGTTACAACTACTATTAAAGAAAACTTTAAATAACGTGATTTGATTTTGTTGCTTCTTTTTCAATTCAAACAGTTGTGGGGAGCGGTTACTATGGCATTGAATCCCCTTTACCGCATATACTTAATTAAAAAACTCGACTTAATTTTAGTAGCTTGAGTGTTAGTTGTTAAAATCAATCATTTAACAATAGTGTAGTTTAAGGCTCGCTCGCCATTTGTGCTCAAGCACATCACTAGTTTATGTTTGGACGTATGCATGTCATTTTGTACTTTGACCCTACGTATTTTTGTGTTCGCTCGGCGTTCGACCCCGTCCCAAATTCACTAAACAGAATCCTCTGGTTTAGCGTCCATTACCCGCATCACCTTAGAAATTGAAGTGTTTACCGCTTTGAATTGTTTTGCGGGTGCCGGGAGCTCCATTTCTATTCGAGCTAGTGGCGGTGGTAAGTTATTTGTCGCAGTTATAAGCATTCATCTCAACAGCATTTATTTGACAATTTATTGTCGTCCAATAGACGAACCACGAAGCTAAGTCTTGCGTAGGTATGTTCAGTGGTGTGAAAGTATTGTGCGTTACAACTACTATTAAGAATATCACAAAGACAAATTTAATTAACGTGACTTGATTTTGTTGCTTCTTTTTTAATTGAAACAGTTGAGGGGAGTTGTTACTATGGCACTGGACCACTTTACCATATATGCGTAATTTAACAACTGAACTTTATTTTAGTAGTTTGAATAACAATAGTGTAGTTTAAGGCTCGCTCGCCATTTGTGCTCAAGCACATCAATAGTATTTTGTATTTTTAGATCTGGTTTGGTTCCTATACATGCTCTAAAAATTTAGCATAGTGTTTGAATTTTTTGTATCATCATTGGTATAATAGTTTATAAATATATCCTACCTGGTAAAAAATAAACAAAGAAGAATTTACTAATATTTTGATTCAATGTTCGAACAAAATTTATAGCTGTGCTTTCTTTATAGATAGCAAAAAAAAAAAAAGATTAAATTATTTAGTTAGTCAACTAAAACCTGCTTTTGATTAAATAACAAGGAATTGGAATCACCTATAAAGTAACTGAACAAGTTGGGCAAAACTATGTTGTGTTATTCAAAGTTCATAAAAAATAAACTAATAGTTATAAACATCCATTTTAATGGTGTATGAAGAGTGATATCACCTGTAAGCCCTACAAACAATAATATAAATGAACTATTATTAGTATATATAATATGTTAATATATATAAATTTATTATATATATATAAATATATACTTAGTGGGATAATTAGTGGTACATTCCACTTTAAATTTCATAGTTTGAAATAGCTAGAATCAAATGTCAAAATTTTAGTAACTACTAAATTTTAATAATTGTAAATCTTTTCTAGAATCACTTTAATGCAATAGAGCATAGCAAGCAAAATATAAAAATATTTTAATGATATTCATTGAATTATTAATTTATAAGGTAAAATTATGCTTACTTCTACAATTGTTTGCGTTTTTATTGGTTTTGCAAATTGCTTCCATTGCAGACTCTGTCAAAAAGTAATTAAAAATTATCATGAACTCATTTATATTATTATAGACATACAAAGCAATGAAAAAGGAGATGGTGATTATGAATATTACATGATGATAGAACAGTTCTTTTTAAATTGGCATAATTAGCATTCAAAGTCATGTTAAATGATTTTTAATAAATTTATCCTATGAATATCTTTAGGCAATCGGAGAGAGCTTATTATTTTACAACACTGTAATACATTTTTTATAATATCTTTATTATGCAAAAGAAATAAAAAAAACTATTTGATCTATCACAATTTTATGTTAGAGATAAATAATTATTTGAATGATTGTATATTGCATGATTGTCAAAATCAATCAATTTATTGTTGCTTGTTCGTACTTTCACTTACTAAATACTTTTAAATTAGCATTATCGGAGCTAGTTTCCCCATTAATTTTTTGAACAAGACAAGTATATTTTCCAGAATTATAATATTGGAGATTTTTTAGCCTTAGTTCACTATTATCCTCACTTAGTACAGCATTGATAGGAATTGGATCATCATTGAAAGCCCAGTCAATATAATAGGTTCCCTTCTCCAGTTGAACATCACAACGAAAGTTAGCATTTTTTCCTACAGCTCGCAACTGTCTTGCAGGCACGACATTAATACTAAAACTATTCTGGGCTACAAAATACACAGTGGTATGCATATCACTTTATTTGAATATAAAAAAAGTGATTCAGTTATTCTCGGCCGTCTTATAATAATTGCAATTTTTTTCTCGTTCTAACCCATTAAGTATTTAAAATGAAATGTATTTGGTATAACTTTAACAGATGTGTATAGATGTGTTTGCCACAATAATGAAAAACATTTATTTGTCATAATAGTAGCTATGAAAAATTTCTTAATATTATTGCCTCAATATTTTAATGAAATTAAGATGTTAACGTTTTTTTCCCATTAATAATGTAAGACTACATCACAATTAATTTCCTTTATTCATGCAACATAACATTATTAAAAGAATACTTAAGACTTACAATTTTGAGGTGGATGGCTTGGAGGATCTACAAACATTACATAAATTGAATTAACAACCTGCAGAAAAAAAACATAGTATTTGTATAATATATGTATAAGTATTATAATACTGAGGTTAAAGACTGCACAGGGAAGCAACAAATATAGCTTTAACTAAAAAATGAATTTCACTAATAACTATTATGTATTATTAATTCTACAGAAAATGCATATTGTTGTATTTCATCCAATTGTTACACCTCAATTAAAATACAATTAACTACTATATTATAGTAGTTAATTGTATTTTAATACTATGTTCATTATAACACAACTTTATTGACTTAGGGCAAGTAATAGTAACATTAAGGAAAAGATTGAAATAAAAAAAAACACTATTAATAATTAAGTATTAAACTACCTTCACTTCTGAAATCTGAATTTCTTTCTCTCCCTAGAATTAAACACGTTGATATTATTTTAATTAGTTTTGTAATTTAAGTTTAATGCCAAAAAACTGGCAAAGGGTGAAAAATGTCCATTTACAACCATAACAAAATAAGTATTGTTAATTCTACATAAAATGCATATTGTTGTATTTCATCCAATTATTACACCTCAATTAAAATACAATTTACTACTATATTATAGTAGTTAATTGTATTTTAATACTATGTTCATTATAACAACTTCATTAACTTAGGGCAAGTAATAGTAACATTAAGGAAAAAGATTGAAATTAAAAAAAACACTATTAATAATTAAGTATTAAACTACCTTCACTTCTGAAATCTGAATTTCTTTTTCTCCCTAGAATTAAACACATTGATATTATTTTAATTAGTTTTGTAATTTAAGTTTAATGCCAAAAAACTGGCAAAGGGTGAAAATGTCCATTTACAACCATAACAAAATATGTAAAGTGTCTTGGTAATTAGAATTAACAAAAACTTACAAAGCTGTAGAGTTACCAGACTAGTTATCAACACATTATACACAAATTTACGATTTTGTTTTGGTGGTCAATGAACACTTTTCAGGCAGTGTGAGCCCAACACTAGGCCAAAACTGAAATTTCGTAAATGTCCTACACGTAACCTAACCTAAGTCCTATTGTGTAAGACATGTAGGAAGTTTCAATTTTGCCCAGTGCAAAAGTGATATTAATCGTCAGCTACCTCAAACATATCCTTTTAAGTATAACTGTAGCTACTTCTCTCAGGGACTAAAAAATAGTCATTAATTTTTGTAAATTTAAAATACGAGCATATATTGTGGTTTTTAGCTACATTTTTTAACAAGTGCTATAGAATTTTTTTGTTTTTTCATTTTATTTTCAAGTCAAACCGTTGAGGAAAATGGTTACTATGGTATTGAATACCCTATGCCATATGCAATTAAAAAATTCACACTTTTTTGTAGCTAGTGTATTTAGACAGGAACTACAGGTTATTTAAATAGTAAGAATTGATTACTACTACTAGGAAAAATTGAGGTACGAAAGTAAATTCATAATTTTTTCTCAAGAATACATGGTCAACTTTACATAGCTAATTCTAGCTACTCTTAAGAATAAATGAACTTAATGATACCTTTCTAAATTAGGTGAATATGACTTAAAACTTTAACTGCAGAAACAATTAAATAAACAAGCCATCTTATTATTTTTGTACGCAGTTTTTGTGGAGTAACAATTCAATTTTTATCAGATTCATTTAACTAATTGTATTTTGAATTACGATTTACTCGCCACTTGTGCTCTAGAATGTTATTACTAGTTATACAGTATAACATATACTGGAAAATACTTATTACTTTCAAATTTGCATTATTTGTAGAAAGCTGTCTAGAAATATACCTTATTATTATACAACTCACCATTTCGAGGTGGAATATCTGGTGGAACTAGATAATATATAATGAATGTATTAATGATTATGTATCCAAATTAAATTCACAAAATGTTGCAGTTAATAATGTTTGATAAAATAACAAAATATACTGTGATATGTCAGCGGAGAACTCCGTATAAAGTATCAAATTATATTCCTTAAATTTATACTCAAAATAACACTTTTAAAAATAGCATCTTTAGAAGCAGTCAAAGATCTATTGTGCAGTACCCTTCTATATATTGTTGCTAATGATGAGCACAGCACACTTCTTCCTTTTCATGTAACTATGAGTCATTTAACATACTATAAAGACATAGATGATTAAAACATTTTTTATTAACTTTAATAACAATCATTTATTCTCTTGTATATTAACCACCAGTTCATGATAGAACCCTAGAGGACCTGAAACAAACACCTTAGATGAGTAGAAGTGAAATACTTTTACCTTCATATAGCTAATATTATGGTGATAGGGCGGAAGAGAATGTGGAAAAAGAGAGACATAGTAAAACAAGTTTTGTAATATGATTCCATTGATAAAGCTAAAAAAAATTACAAATTAAATTTTCTTATGTATGTCACATATAATTTAAAATATGAAAGGTTATGAAGTATGAAACTCATGAACTAAGAATAAAGTAGTATAAAGACTATCATAAGTGATATAATTTTGTGTGGTGGGACTATCGGAGGGTGGTCAGCTAATACAAAATGTATTACTAGTTTGTTAATGGTCTCAAATTTGCTGTATTGCATAGTAGCTAACGATTAAGTTCACATAAAACAAATTTAGTTTGCTAAGGGATAAAAGTCTCAAATAAAGATGAATGTATACACTTACTATCTCTATGTGGGATTTCTGGAGGATGGTCTCCTATTATAAAGTAAATATCAATTGTTTCTCAGAATTACAGAAACATAATGCATGCATAGAAGCTAATAAGCTATACTTTTCATATTCAATGATGTGTCTGTAACAATAGTTGATCTGAATATCGTAACATTGTTAAATTAAATAAGTCATACTACTCTTTATTCAATTACTGCTATCACATATCCATTTAAGTAATACTTTATAATATAGTTTTCATTGGAGTTGCAAGTAGTACTTGACCAGTGAAAATTATATTATAAAGTATTACTTAATTACATTTACAGGTTGCTGACAGCTGTAGTTATTTCCAATTTTTTTGTTTAAAGTAATTCTTGCTCACGTAACACATTTTAATGATTAGTGCAAAATTTTGATCATAAATGTTTCACTGACTTATGATTGTCCAAATTATTATTTTCCTAAATATATGAAATGATTAATGAATAATGCATCACAGACACAACAATGACTAGATAATACATTACAAATTATTGTGAAAATTGGACCAGAACTCTTGTGGTCCTGCTTCATTTATTTAACTGGCTACTTTCACGGGATATAATGATTGCAAAATAAACTTAGGATATATCTAAGTAGTTGTAATTGTGATTACATAAAAGTCAAACAAGTAATATATTGGAAAATTCACCAGTTTTGGTTCATATAATTAAATAGTAAAGTGAGAGTATTCTTTGCAGTATTATTATGTATGCTTACACTCTATTACCATGTCATTTTGAATTTTTGGCTAAGGAATAAAAATCTCAAACTAAAAATAATGTAATGGCATAAATATTATACTTACTATCTCTATGTGGGATTTCTGGAGGATGGTCTTCTATTATAAAGTAAATACCAATTTTGCATGTTTATCAGAATTGCAGAAACATAATGCATGCATAGAAGCTAATAATTAAGCTATAATATTACCACATTTAATGATGTGTCTGTAACAATAGTTGGTCCTAATACTGTAAGATTGTAAAATTTATAATAAATCATACTATTCCTTATTCAATTACTGCCATCACATATGACATATCAATTTAAGTAATACTTTATCATTTACTTTTCACAGGTCAAGTACTACTTGCAACTCCAATCTCACTTCAACATACATTTAGTGGTTGCTGACAGCTGTACTTAACTCCAATTTTTTTGTTTAATTCTAAATAGGCATTGTCATAATTCTTGCTCAAGTAACACAATTTAATGATTAGTGCTAAACTATGATCACAAATGCTTGACTGATTTATGTTTGTTCAATATACATTTTCCTAAATATGAACTAATTAATGAATAATGAACAGACACAACTATACCTAATACACATACTTGATAAAACATTACAAATTCTTAACTAATACCCATAATTGTGAAACAATTTGGACCATTACCATTATGAACCTGCATAGAAGTCAGACAAATAATAAATCGGAAATTTCACCAGTTTTTTGGTTGTATAATCAAACAGTAAAGCGAGAGTAATATTCCTATAATAATATTAATGTGTGTGCTTGCACTCTTTTACCATGTAATTTAGAATTTTTAGAATTTTTAGCATATATTAATTATCTAATGAAAGGCACTGGAGTTTTGGCTAGAAATGTTATAACTAATAGTAAAAATAATTTTGTTACGTTCATTGTAGAAACTCTATTTGAAGTAGTTACAATAATTATATTTCATTAAAATAGTATTTAGATAACCACTTTTAATGAAAAATTGTATTTCAATGCTGTGGGGTGATATATGTTTTTAATAATAAAAAAATGTATACTTCAAAATGTTTAATTACGAAACATAACATTAATTATATAATATTTTCCATATTATGTTATGTTCTTATTTGATACGTAACAACATAATAATGTTAATACTTATCAGTATAATAAGAGGAAAACTAACTCACTGAATTCATTGGAATAAAATCCAATATCAGTAGAGAATTCTAAAGAATTCTCTACTTTATAATTACTACTATCAATTATGTTATGTGTTAAGATGTATATATTATTATAGCTGTGCATTATAATATAAAATTACATACTTTGTCAAGAAACCTACTTTACATGGCAATTAATATAGATGACAAATTAACAAAAATTATAATTATTATACACATTATGAAAATACATTCACTGCTTTTATACATACCATCAACAATTAATTGTGCACCACCAATTTTTAAGTTTCCTTCTTCATCTTTCCCTTCACATAAATATGTCCCCACCGAATTCTTATTTACATTGTTGAGAGTTAGTACACTCCCACTATGTGACACAAAGGCCTCTATTGGTAGTTTTTGGCCATTGAGACTCCAATGACTAACGTGCGGTATATGACATTGAAATGAAGGCTTATGTTGACTTTCATATTTGATGTAATTTGGAGTAATTAATTGTGGATCTGATTAATTAGATTAATGAAATTAATTTAGCACTATCAATATGAGTTATACATCAAAAGTGGTGATATATATACACATTATATATATGCTGCTTTACATTAATGTTGACTTAAACATTTCTACTAATGAGATGATTCACAATAGTATTAAGTGCGGAAAGGAGGTAGTAAACTATTGACCAATGATAGATATAAAAATATATTATTACACCTAGGCAGTGTCTGTGATATGGTGAGCACTATTAGGAAAATAACAGGCTTCTTGTAAGACACATTCAATCATATATCTTTGAGTCACCACACATTGTAAGGTTACGACTGCATTAATAATGAATGACATAATGTAATTGCCTGGATTCATGCTGTCATGATTGCACAAATCAAGTATGGCATGAGGTAAATGAAGTGTACGTAAATCACATATGTTAATACGATGTGATAAAACATTACTATTACACTACATGTTATACTTAGTATTAATTGAAGGATTAATTAGACAACATTATCATTCATTACCAAATGCTATAATTTCCACAGGTTGTATAAAATGTTTTGCATATTCATCCTCTCCATAACAATAGTAAACCCCTACTTTGCTTTTCTCACTGTTAAAAACAAATTTTCCTTCTGAGGATACTATTTTGTAATCTGAGCCATGAGAATGTTCTTTAAAAAACCACATTGCTTTGCCATGAGAATAACATTCAATTTCTTTGAAGTAACCTTTCTCAACTAATACAATATTGTTTTGATTTGTATGAGAGGTACTATAGTCTGTAATCGATTAGATGGAATACACAATATGTAATGATTATTCATGAAATGTTCTAAATTGTAAATTGGTTGATAAAAAATATCAACAACAATACTGAATTAAAATTAGAATTAATTTATTTTCTAATTGGTATATAATTTGTATATTATGGTGAATGTTCCTAGACTAGAATAATAGATCGTCCCTAGGGAACAATTGATACAAGTAATAAGTATATAAAGGTAATGATGCTGTACTATGATTAACCCTTATTAGTTAATTTATTTACTTTTGAACTGTATGTTGAAAATGCTTACACTTACGTCACATTTTAGCAAACATTATTATTACACTTTAACTGAGTAAGGATAGAGTGATTATTCACAGCTTTGGTTAGCATATTCACTTTACATGGGTGTCAAAAATGTTAAGTATCAATTAAAACAAACCGCCAACAAAAAGAAGGCTTCGATGTTTTATTTCCTCATTTCCAATACTGCCAATGCATTCATAAATGCCAGAGTCCCCTGCAGCTAAAGTTGTTATAGTTATCACTTCATTATATCCGTTGTAGGGTTCAGAAATCATGTAATCTAAGTTTTTTCCATTCTTCCTCCATTTTGGAGGGGTATCAGATGTACATTTTATACTTGCAGAATCTCCAGTATAGGCTAATTGTACTTGAGGATCAATGTATTTAGTTTTGTCCCCACGTACCTCTAAATTATATAACAAATATTTTGTAATAATTGAACTTTATCATGGGCATTACTCATAGTAGCTGACGGAATGGACTTTATTAGCAATATAGTTGTTGTCAAGTAGGAGTTGTTTATTAGATGTTGTGCATCATGGCCAGTAGGCATTGCTTCATGTTGAGTGATTTGTATATAAGTGTTACGCGCCTGCACAAACCCTTGTTTTTTTTTATTGTTCCTAACCTAAGGGTTGGGAGACAGTGTGCAGGGAAGATTTAGTTTAGTGAAAGAAGGAGAAGAACCTGGTGGCACAGAACTTACAAGCCACAGGTGCACCGAGATCAAGAGGCAGAGCCAAAGCCTGACAGTTGATCTCACACAATCAGCATCATTACATATTTTAATATAAATTTTACCTTCATGTGTGAAATCTGAACTTTGGTCTCTTTCTACGATATAACAGTGGCAGAGATACTGGGGGGGCAGGGGGGGCGATCGCCCCCCCACTCTTTCATTAGGGAGGGCACATCCCCCCAATTTTACACTACAAAGAGCAGAGGCCCTATTTTATATTAGGAGAGTGATAGCCAAGTTTGCTGAGTTTTTCTGGTCAGCTTCCTCTCAAGGACCAGTTTAAAAACCAGCAATTGAATCCGTTGAACCAGCAGTCCAATCTGTTGAAGAACCAGTACTTTTTGTGACAGTCTAGCTAAGGAACTAAATTTATAATTTTCAAGCACACTATAATTCGTATATTTTCAGCTGGTACTCCTGATTCATTGTCATTTTTATAAACTTTTTTGTTCTTTATTTTTGTCACGATCCAATTACTTTTATTAGGCTCATAAAATTTTTGCATCTTCAAAACGCACAGTTTTGATTTCCTAAGCAATTTCTTTATTATGCCCCAGTTATTTTCTGCCCCCCCACTTTTGAAGTGGTGTTTCTGCCACTGATAAGCATTAACATTATTGGTATAATAAAAACGATTTATAATGGTCTTACATTAGTTACAATGCAATAAGTATTTAAACTTTTTATTGTAACAAATGAGCAATAACACATACCTTATCTTTAACAAAATGATAAGGTGTAATAAAAAGTGAATTATTATCACATTAGATATATATTTAGCAAACAGTTGATTAACTACTTCATGACAAAAAGTGTTAGATTTTACATTTATATAATAACTACACACCATAAGTTCGTGGTGATATATTTGGAGGACCTGAAAAAAAAGCACAATTAAAAGAGTAGTAACGTCCTATAAATTTTACAAAATAATAATTACACATACCATACGATCGTGGTGATATTTTAGGAGGACCTGAAAAAAGCACATTAAATGGAGTAGTAGTAATGTAATATAAATTATGCTCACAATTATTTTTTCAGACTTCAAAATTAGTTCAATATCACACAAGTGTACATGTCTAGTATTGAACCAATAACAAAATGAATTAATTGACTACACATATTCAGCTATAAAGGAAACTATATAATTTATATAAGTCCCATTATTCCCATTTAAAAAAATTGCTAAAACTATAATATCAATATATCCGAGAGTTGGGTATTTTTAATCATCCTCTTCCACACTGATAATATAAAAAAACTTGGAGATAGCCTGCATGGAAGGTCTTAGAGCTATGCAGCTTGGAAAGTCTTTGCTCCACAGAAATAGTAATTAGCGAGTAATCAATTCAGTGTCTGTAGATAAGAACTAACTCAAGATTTGTTATTGTCATCTTCTTCCATATTACTCCACTAATTAGCTAAAACATTAATTAATCTTGTTTATATTATATTAATCATGATGTTTACTATTCTTATTAAACAATTCATTCCTAATTAAACAATTCACCCCTAAGAGATGAAAATGGTACTTACTGTAACGTTTTGGTGGGATTTTTGGAGGATCTGAAATAATCACAATGAGTAGTTGAGTATATGCAAATTATATACATGTACATAATGTACATATTGTATTTAAAGAAAATAAAAAGTGACAAATAAGGTAAAAAATTTTAATTCTGTAGAAAAGTAAGTTTCTATAACTATTAATTAAGTCTGAGTTTAGATATAGGGACCAAAACTACTTGCTGTTTACTGCACACAGCAATTTACTATAGTCTCACTTTTTTTTTTACTAGATCACGTTTTTTACTATTACATGTTATAAAAAATTGAAATATCTATTTACTGCACACAGCAATGTTAGAATGTATTAAGAATTTATTATTTGATAAGAGGACAAAAACTAAGTATAATATTATAGTGTTTGTTGTTATTTATTATAAAATTAAATATATAATATACACACTTTTGAATTAAGAAAAAGTATGACATTATTGGGATACAAATTTTATATATATTTTTTTAAATTAATGTGGTTATTGCTTTTGCAATTTGAATTACTGTGTAAACATTAAAAACCTATAATTGGAATTTATAAGAAGCATTGCTAGGGTTCAGCATGAGGCATTATATCCTAGTATAATGAGTGACATCAACATGTTTTAAAGTTTCTACTCCTCTTATGAAGCTTAGATTCATATCGTAGCAGTATACAAAATATACGGAATGTTGAAGTAGTATGAAGTGAATTCTCTTCTCATGACTCAAAAGCAAAAGCGTACGCACAAAAATACATTAGTACAAGACAAGGTTTTTCTATTCAAACTAATAGAGCATTGATATAGACAATGTTAGATAGGTTTAACTTCTAAGATTACCTGCTTTGTTAAAGTAATGGTGGCAAATGAGGTAATATCTTGCAAAAGATATACAGATACATATTTCTTTTATCAATTATTCCTACACTTTGGTTTAGTTTCATCAGTTAGTGACTTATTTTCCCACTTACTTTTCTTGACCAAAGTATTCAAAAATACACAAGAATGGTCAGAAAATGTGATTTTCAACTAGAATACAGTGATAGCAGCATCTATGCACAAAAACTGGTTGCAATGAGAGCCCACTCTGATTCCGAAAATTAAGGGCACGGGTCTGCCTGATCCGGAACTTTATCATGGACATTATTCATAGTAGCTGACGGAATGGACTTTATCAGCGTTATAGTTGTTGTCAAGTAGAAATCATTTCTTAGATGTTGTGCATCATGGCCAATAGGTATTGCTTCATGTTGGGTGATTTGTATAGAAGTGTTACGCGCCTGCATAACCCTTGTTTTATCTTAATTATTCCTAACTTAAGGGTTGGGAGACAGTGTGCAGGGAAGATTTAGTTTAGTGAAAGAAGGAGAAGAACCTGGTGGCACAGAACTTACAAGCCACAGGTGCACCGAAATCAAGAGCCAGAACCAAGGCCTGACAGTTGATCTCACACAATGAGTATCATTACATATTTTAATATAAATTTTACCTTCATGTGTGAAATCTGAACTTTGGTCTCTTTCTACGATAAGCATTAACATTATTAGTATAATAAAAACAATTGATAATGGTCTTACATTAGTTACAATGCAATAAGTATTTAAACTTTTTATTGTAACAAATGAGCAATAACACATACCTTATCTTTAACAAAATGATAAGGTGTAATAAAAACTGAATTATTATCACATTAGATATATATTTAGCAAACAGTTGATTAACTACTTCATGACAAAAAGTGTTAGATTTTACATATAATAACTACACACACCATAAGTTCGTGGTGATATACTTGGAGGACCTGAAAAAAAAGCACATTAAAAGAGTAGTAACGTCCTATAAATTTTACAAAATAATTTTTACACATACCATACGATCGTGGTGATATTTTAGGAGGACCTGAAAAAAAGCACATTAAATGGAGTAGTAGTAATGTAATATAAATTATACTCATAATTATTTTTCAGACTTCAAAATTAGTTCAATATCACACAAGTGTACATGTCTAGTATTGAACCAATAACAAAATGAATTAATTGACTATACATATTGAGCTATAAAGGAAACTATATAATTTATATAAGTCCCATTATTCCCATTTAAAAAAATTGCTAAACTATAATATCAATATATCAGAGAGTTGGGTAATTTTAATCATCCTTTTCCACACTGATTAAATAAAAAAAACTTGGAGATAGCCCGCAGCGTAGGTCTTAGAGCTATACAGCTTGGAAAGTCTTTGCTCCACAGAAATAGTGTATAAACACATAGCGAATGGTATAAAATGTTAAAAAAAAATAGTAGAATTAGCGAGTAATCAATTCAGTGTCTGTAGCTAAGAACTAACTCAAGATTTGTTACTGTCATTATCTTCCATATTACTCCACTCATTAGCTAAAACATATTTAATCTTGTTTATATATTGTTTAATCATGATGTTTACTATTCTAATTAAACAATTCATTCCTAATTAAACAATTCACCCCTAAGATGAAAATGGTACTTACTGTAACTTTTTGGTGGGATTTTTGGAGGATCTGAAATAATCACAGTGAGTAGTTGAGTATATGCAAATTATGTACATGTACATACTGTACATATTGTATTTAAAGAAATATAAAGTGGACAAATGAGGTAAAAAATTTTAATTCTGTAGAAAAGTAAGTTTCTATAACTATTAATTAAGTCTGAGTCTAGATATAGGGACCAAAACTACAGGCGGTTTACTGCACACAGCAATTTACTATATTCTCAAAATTTTTTACTAGTTCACGTTTTTTACTAGTACATGTTATAAAAAATTGAAATATCTATTTACTGCACACAGCAATGTTAGAATGTATTAAGAATTTATTATTTGATAAGAGGACAAAAACTAAGTATAATATTATAGTGTTTGTTGTTATTTATTATAATATTAAATATATAATATACACACTTCTGAATTAAGAAAAAGTATGACATTATTGGGATACAAATTTTATATATTTTTTTTTAAATTAATGTGGTTATTGCTTTTGCAATTTGAATTACTGTGTAAACATTAAAAACCTATAATTGGAATTTATAAGAAGCATTGCTAGGGTTCAGCATGAGGCATTATATCCTAGTATAATGAGTGACATCAACATGTTTTAAAGTTTCTACTCCTCTTATGAAGCTTAGATTCATAGCGTAGCAGTATACTAAATATACGGAAAGTTGAAGTATGAAGTGAATTCTCTTCTCATGGCTCAAAAGCAAAAGCGTACACACAAAAATACATTAGTACAGGACAAGGTTTTTCTACTCAAACTAATAGAGCATTGATATAGACAATGTTAGATAAGTTTAACTTCTAAGATTACCGGCTTTGTTAAAGTAAGGGGGGCAAATGAGGTAGTATCTTGCAAAAGATATACAGATACATATTTCTTTTATCAATTATTCCTACACTTTGGTTTAGTTTCATCAGTTAGTGACTTATTTTCCCACTTACTTTTCTTGACCAAAGTATTCAAAATACACAAGAAATGTAAGAAACTGTGATTTTCAAAGAGAATACAGTGGTAGCAGAATCTACTACTTTGTATGCACAAAAAATGGTTGCTATGGGAGCCCACTCTGATACCGAAAATTAAGGGCACGGGTCTGCCTGATCCGGAACTTTATCATGGACATTATTCATAGTAGCTGACGGAATGGACTTGATTAGCATTATAGCTGTTGTCAAGTAGGAATCATTTCTTAGATGTTGTGCATCATGGCCAGTAGGCATTGCTTCATGTTGGGTGATTAGTTTATAAGTGTTACGTGCCTGCACAACCCTTGTTTTTTCTTAATTATTCCTAACCTAAGGGTAGGGAGACAGTATGCAGGGAAGATTTAGTTTAGGGAAAGAAGGAGAATAACCTGGTGGCACAGAACTTACAAGCCACAGGTGCACCGAGATCAAGAGCCAGAACCAAGGCCTGACAGTTGATCTCCCACAATGAGCATCATTACATATTTTAATATAAATGTTACCTTCATGTGTGAAATCTGAACTTTGGTCTCTTTCTACGATAAGCATTAATTGGTATAATAAAAACAATTTATAATGGTCTTACATTAATTACAATGCAATAAGTATTTAAACATGTAATTCTAATAATTAGCAAGAATAGATACATTATCATTTCATAATAAGTGAACTATAATCATATACATCAATATAATATTTAGTAAACACTTAATTAACCACTTCATGACCATGTATTTGTATATTAATTACCCATACCATAAGTTCGTGATGATATTTTTGTAAGGCCTGAAAGAAAGTACATTAACAGAATAGTAACATATTATAAATTAAATATTACTCAAGTGTACATGTCTATTATTGGGCCAATAAGAAATGAATTTATTGAATTTGTATATTTGGCTATATTATGCACAGTCAGCTATAATTAGGAAACTATATCATTTATATAAGTCCCACTATTCTCTATTCAATTGAGAGTTTATATAGCAATTGAAACATTTTTTATGCCAAATACAATAGATTGCAATTGTATATAGAGTGTAATTATCTAATCTAAATTCTACTCTATATTTTAAAGAAAACTATGCTTAACTATAATATCAATATATCAGATAGTGGGATATAGTTACCACCAGTTTCCCACAGAGATAATACAAAATTCATTTCACATTATATGCTTTCAGTGATTTGTTGTCTTTTGGTGTATGTAATGATGCTAGATATTCAATTTCTGACCTCAGAATGCAAAACATCAATGTTTTGTGCACTGGTTATAAAAACAGCCTGCCTATATCTGAAGTAAACAAATAAATTCATGGTGAGGCAGGCTAGCAATTGGATGTGGACGCTCCGGACAAAAGCACCAATTTTTTTTACAAGCTTCTCATAGTCTTAGCTTTATATTTTTGGTAGGAACCACCTCCTCCGATGATGTCATATAAGCATCCATCTTGTGGTTTTAAGATGACTGCCATGTAAAACCCTATGTTTACATCTATCTCAGCTTCTTAGCAACCAAAAATCATAATTGAAGTGTGTAAATATACATTTCCAAGGTCAAAGAATACAACTGAATCAGAATAAAAGCAGTAGGTGATGTGATTATAGACTAAGACATTAAACTTGGTCATAAGAGTTCTTACAGTGACAACTGCAAAGATCGGTACAATTCCAACCTGCTTTTCTACATGCACATCTAGTGCTACGTCCTCTCTGACTTTTGCAGCTACATTTAACAAGTTCACTGCACGCCTTGGAGGCAACAAGTAGCACATTTCATACAGGTGCCCATGTCTGAGTATCTTTCTGGAGAGTCCATCCCCAACCCTCTGGAGTAGGTGCATGTTGTTCACTGTGTTCGCTAGTGCACCATATTCCAGCTTGATATGCCACTCGCTTCAAGTGCTGCAATAGTGCGTCCTGGGTTGGAGGGAGTCGTTCCATAGTCTTCCCTTTATGGCAAAATAGTTTTTTTCTGGCTTTATTGACATGTTGTTGCTCACTGGCCTTATCATACATGAGAACAGTGAAACGTTCCAATACTTGAAATGGTTCTTCATCAACCCGTACTTGCATAAATGGATGGGCTGCCATGTATGTAAAGGCACGCATAACATCTCTATAGCAGTTCCATGCTTCCCATGCTGATTTTTTGCCTCTCCCAAAGAATGCGGATGTGGTATTACATCCAGTGAAGCTGGAACAGCCAATGATTTTTCCTTACCCAGATCTTCATAGATGGCATTCACATAGTAGTACGTGAAACTTTTGCCTGTACCAAAGGCAACCCAAACATTTACATCTGGACACAGGGTGAGTAGGTGATGAAACTTTCCAATAAGGATCAATACTACATCTGTGTCAACGGTACGTACGAGACATGTAGTGCAGACATTCTGAAGAGCTCACATGGTCCCATGGATTGATTTGATCCTAAGATAAGAGCTGTAGCATCTGATGTTG
>WLWD01004152.1_pt1 | contig 42369 bp, 26 predicted proteins | sample 6712731 | NCBI WGS metagenome assembly WLWD01 (sample SAMN12718690, study PRJNA576275) | sponge metagenome | isolation source: marine sponge | host: Mycale hentscheli | place: New Zealand: South Island, Marlborough, Capsize Point | collected 2014-11-01 | reverse complement strand
CCCGTTCCATCCGCTGAGGAATTCCACCCACCATGCCAAGTCGGCTCTAAAGCTCTGGCTCAGCCTGATTGGAATTCTACTAGCTGGGGGACGATGGACGGAATGCAGGAGGTCAATCATCCGCCTCAGAAATGACCGTCCCGCTCTTATAACCTTGCAGGCATGGTTTAAGAGCCCTATCAATGACTCTAGCTCCTTCCGGGTACAGCATTTCCGCGACTTCCACTCCTCCAGAAGATCCTGCAGCCGAGATAGCTTGTCCTCAGGGAGACGCAGCTCTCCCTTTGCAGTGTCTATTGTAATGCCCAGAAACACCACCACAGTGGAGGGTCCTTCTGTCTTATGGGCAGCGATCGGGACCCCTAGCCGAGCACATTCTTGTATCAGAATCTGCAGCCATGCGTGACATAGATGAGACTCAGGAGGGGCTACCATTATGAAGTCATCCAGATAGTGGAACAAGACCTCAACACCTGCCTGCGCCAGGTGCCACTGAAGAGCATCTGCCACTGCGTTGAAGATCTTAGGTGCCGATCTCAGTCCGAAGGGCAGCATCGGATCCACGAAGGTGTTACCTCCCCACCGTACTGCCTTGAGGATGCGGTCCTGAGGGTGGACTGGGATCAGCCGATATGCTGCCTCGATATCGACCTTCGCCAGTAACGCACCTCTCCCACTGATTGCCACTTGCGCCGCAACCTCATCGACTCTGGTATATACCAGGGAGCACAGTTCAGGGTCTATACCATCGTTGACGCTTTGTCTGGCAGGGAAGGAGAGGTCGGTGATCAGACGGAACTTGCCTGTGTTGTGGCGTTTGGGGATCACGCCAAAGCGGCTGACGTGTAGCTGAGGAAGATGGGCCGTGCTGGGAAAGGGCCCCAGCATGCGGCTCGATGCACATTCCTTCCGCAGGTACTCCGCAACCACTTCCGGGTGTTGAGTGGCTGACTCCATGTTCCGAGTGGCCGACTTCAAGGGGTAGTTGCGACAGTATCCCACTCTGAACCCCTCCTTCAAACCTGAGCAAATGTACATTGCAAATGCCGCGTCTGGGTGTCCGGCCAAACTTCTTTCCCACTCACGCTGACGCAATGGTGTGGTTATAACTGACAGATCCTTGCATTGGTGCTCCTGCGCTGGTCTGCAGGCGTCCAGGCAGAGCAAGTCTGCCATGTACACATATCGAGAGGACCATCCTGCAAGCATGCAGATGGTGTGAGATAAAAGAGTTTAGGAGGCCATAGGCCATCACACCCCCGCAGGGGTGGAACCCTAATACACCTGGTCTAGCTGAGCAAGGCTCCTGAGTTAGGTATCATAGCTTCTTGCCAGCGTTCCTGTCATAGCATAACCCTGACCATGTTTACGTTTACTTGCAGTGCAGTTTGTTATACTGGCAACCACTTAAGCCCACTGCCCAGCTAAACCAGGTGACTAATCTTACACTAGTGACCCCCCCCCCCCCTTACCTAGCACTACCCCAGTCCTACTCGCCCTACCCCTGATTTACAACAACCAGCAATTGAATAGTGTCGCATAATGCCACATGACTAGGACCATAGACCAGTCTCAATAAACTAAATATAAGTTCAGTTCAGTTCACTCTGACTTCAGAAGCGGTGTCCCCCACCACCTGAGTGACGAATAGGAGACCGGACTCTCACTGCCTTCCCTGACTGGCGCCTTCGAGGGCAGTCCACCCACGGGTGGGCCTCATGGCAGCTAAGGCACACGTGGGTGTACCTGCAGCTACCTCTCCTGCACTTTCCCTCATTAAAGTTTCTGCAGGGCTCCGATGTGTAGGGCCGCTGAGCTGAGGGCTGAGTACCGTCCCACTTTGACACTGACGCCGACGCCGGGTTCACTGGGCAGCTCCCTACCAGGTGGTCGTCACCCAGGCAGTACGAGCACCTGGGTATGACCCTGGCCCGACCGGTAAAGGCTTCATTATAAAGCCTGGTATTGGGCACTGACCAGTTGGTCTCTTCGAGCGAGCGCCTCTCTCCGGTACTGCCGGTCGTAGAGCACCCACTGACAGCCTTCATAGTTGCGCTCCGCTCGGACGATCGAGGCCTGGTAGGCTAGGAACTCGGGAGCCTTCTCCGGAAACCTGGTGGCCAGGATCGCCGCCATGATTGAAAACCTTTCCAGCCACAGGGAGATGCTGGTGACTGGAGGGCGGGCCGACCCTGACGTGCGAGTGGTGGGGATCACGCTGTCCTCTGCCACCACCTCTGCCATCTCCACAAACTCCTGGGCCATGATCTTCTTGGCGACCCTGGTGGAGACTAGTGCAATGGGGTTGAAGGGGCCCCGGGATCCCAGGGATGGCAGGGTCGTAGCAGTGCTCCAAAGAGGAGAGGAGGTGCTTGGCAATGGTGCCGCTGCGGCAAGGAGACTGAGTCCTGGGCCTGCCGAGGTGGCTGAAAATGTAGGGACCGACGGAGGTAGAGGACCTGGACCACCAACATATGCAACATATGGTGACAACCATGAGGGGGCCTAATATATAAATAGGCATGGCCTGGTGCTCCAGGTTAAGGGGTTGTGCCCTCGCTCAGGGCACTGAGGGGGCCGCATAAATAAGTAGGCGTGACCTGGTGCTCCAGGTTAAGGGGTTGTGCCCTCGCTCAGGGCACTGAGGGGGCCGCATAAATAAGTAGGCGTGACCTGGTGCTCCAGGTTATGGGGTTGTGCCCTCGCTCAGGGCACTGAGGGGGCCGCATAAATAAGTAGGCGTGACCTGGTGCTCCAGGTTAAGGGGTTGTGCCCTCGCTCAGGGCACTGAGGGGGCCGCATAAATAAGTAGGCGTGACCTGGTGCTCCAGGTTAAGGGGTTGTGTCCTCGCTCAGGGCACTGAGGGGGCCGCATAAATCAGTAGGCGTGGCCTGGTGTTCCAGGTTATGGGGTTGTGCCCTCGCTCAAGGCACTGAGGGGGCCGCATAAATAAGTGGGCGTGGCCTGGAGCTCCAGGTTATGGGGTTATGTCACCACTTAGGGCACTGAGGGGACGTTATAAATAAGTAGGCGTGGCCTGGTGCTCCAGGCTGTGAGGTCGTGTCGCCGCTCAGGGCACTGAGGGGACTGCAGAAATAAGTAGGCGTGGCCTGGTGCTCCAGGCTGCGAGGTCATGTCGCCCCTCAGGGCACTGCAGAAATAAGTAGGCGTGACCTGGTGCTCCAGGTTATGGGGGTTGTGCCCTCGCTCAGGGCACTGAGGGGAGTGCTGAAATGAGTAGGCGTGGCCTGGTGCTCCAGGCTATGAGGTTGTGACAACGTTCAGGGGACTGGGGGGGGGGGGGACATTATAATAACACGTAATAGGGGTCTGGGCTATGGGGTCATATCCCGCTTAGGGGCATCTGGGTAAGGGGTATCTGACAAAGGGGCATCAGGCAAAGGGGCATCTGGCTATCATCTGACCTAGGTGCCTTTGAGAACGGCATGGCCTGGGATCAATGGAGCTACCAGGCCTGCAGTAGGCTCCTCTGGAGTGCCAAGATTACTCCCACCTTACTCTTAGCCAACTTGAACCCATCACTACTGCTCACCTGCAAGGCTTGAGTTGGAAAGGCCATCTCTGAGTGGGGTCTCTGCAGCTGAGCTACTGCCTGCACTGTCTAGCCCTAGGCCGGAGGTCAAGGGGTCCGTAGCTGGACCTAGGACTGGGTCCACTGCAGCTCTCCAGGCTGCAGGATGGGAGGGTCCTAGCCTAGGTATGAGCCACTCCAGCTGCTCTGCCGTGAATGTAGGTGTAGGAGGTGCGTCTCTCCTGTCAGAACCCTCGGTTGGAGGGAAGTCCCTCCTCTCTGAACCAGTGATAGGCGGTGAATCCATTGAGATTAGCAACAGCTATCACCCTAGAACCAGAATTTGGCAGCCTTCTCGCCAATCTCCGCTACCTGAACTCGTGGCCACGTGCAGCCCGTACGCACGAGTTTCCTTTACGCGGGTAGCTTGTTGCCACACCTCCTCGGTGTGGGCCGCCGCCGTGACCCAGCTCCCGCCGTTAACCTTATTTAACTACGTTAAATGGACTCTGGAATGCCATCTTCTCACAGTCTCTATCAGACATTTGGATTTGGTAAAAACCCTTAGTCAAGTCAATCTTGCTGAGTCAATGGGAGTTACCAACTTTCTCCATCAGCTCCTCAAGCAGAGGCATATAGTAGGGATCGGGTGTCGTTACCTCATTCAACTTCTTTCTGTAGTCCACGCAAAGTCTGACATCTCCATTGGGCTTGCGTACTGGGACTAGGGGCTTGCCCAAGGACTTGTGGACCGTCTAATGATGCCTTGACTTCTCAACTCATTCCACTGCTTTAAGAAATTTCACTTCTCTAACACTACATATGGGCCATCCCATGCTTCTTGCAGTTTACTATTAAGCCCAGGGTTTCTGTACAAGACTTTGGACCCAACCTCCAACAATCTTGGCTTCGAGCCACTATTCATTGTTGCTCCAAACATGCCTCCGGACACTCCCCCATCCACCGCCACTGATTCCTCATCTCCAGAAGAATCCAAACTTTCCACCTCTCCATCAACTCCTCATCCATCAAGCGAAGAGTCCAACTCTGTGCCGCCCTGATCAGCTGAGTCCTCGAAGATAATACGTCATCACTAACAACTAAATCTGCTACAGGAGTTATAAGAGCATCAGGGTCACTGGAGAGTGCATTCTCCTTAGCTGCCTGAGCTCTGCTCAATACATGACCTCTTTTATCAGCTCAATCTCTTCCCTATCCTCCAAGTTAACAGGGAATAAACACCATTGGAAGGGTTTGTTGTTAGTATCGACTACCACAGTTTTCTCAATCACCCATTCAACATAAAGGTAGACTGAGCCAAATTATATGTCTTAGGACCACCATGTATGCCCAAGACTACACATGTCTGATTCAGCCAGTTCGCCTTAGGAACAAATTGATGTGGAACCAGACCAATATCTGCCCCATTATCAAGCAATATTTTTGTCTTTGCCTCATTCACTACACCATCAATAATGTATTTCTTGTTCTTGTGTGATAAATCTATTGCCACACAATTTGCTACTGTTCTCTTCTCTGGGCACCTTGTACTTATATTATGGCCCTCTTTATTGCAGGTATAACATCTTATGGGGGTCTTTTTTTCCCTGTTGTTGGCTGTTATTTGACTGACTACTACTAGATTGGCTGTTATACTGGGCAACTCATTGTTTGATACTGTCACAGACTCATTAGAATTCACACCACTCGAATTCCCACTATTATGCAGCTTGACTTTACAATCGGCTGCTTTGTGGCCCAATTTATTACACCTGAAACATGACAGACGACGCCCTTGCACATGGGGTTTCTTATCGCATCTAGAAAGGTTCTGCCTGAGTGAGGTAAGTGAGCTCTGGCAACTGATCTCACAAGTTGAAACACACACTGCTCAACTGTTATGCACTTGGTAAACATACCCCTCACCGTTCTTGTGACATTCTCAACAAACTCGTTTGCATTTAGGGATTTAAACTGCTCAGTGGTGTAAGACAAGAACTTAATCACGTTATTAGCCGCTGTTTCCCCAACGGATTCTAAAATCATAGCCTTAACCTCTCATATATTTTAAAAGTGGACATTCTGTCTATCCTAGAGCACAAGGTATCAGGCAATTTGGGGTAAAGTTCATCAATCCAAAATGTCTTATCCTCACCACATTCTCCCATAATTCTCTCGAACTTATTTAGGAAGAATGACAAGTCTTTGCCTAACTTGAAATTTCCCAAACCCTGCAACTTATCTTTCCTGGCTTCTCTCAGCCTTCTGTATTCTCGCTCTTCCTTCCGTTTTTCTGATTCTCTTTGTTCTCTCGATTCCTCTTCCTTTTTCATCCTTCTTTCACGCTCCTCTCATTCACGGGCTGCTCTTTCTTTCTCGATTATTTGATGTTGTTCAGCCATGGCCATTTGTTCTTTGTGCCTCTCTTTTTCTTCTTCCATTCTCAGGCATTCCAATTCCAAACGCTTCTGTTCGTCTATGCGTCTATCTTCTGATGACCTGGCCATGCTAGTTGCCAGTGAATGAATGGCCTCTACCGTAGGCTTCAACTGCTCTGAGATCAACAACTGCACTGCTTCGGCATTCATTATTGGGTCTTCGTAGTTCAAAGTGCTTTTGCTGTCTGAACTAGGCTTTCCACCGCTTAGAGTAGATGAAGATCCTTCACCATCCAATCTTGCTTGCTACTGAACGTCCTCTACGTAGAGCAAATTCTGTCTCAGTGTGAACTTTCTTGGTCGTCTCAATATTTTCGCTTTCCGTTTGGTACTCTGCTCCTTTGCGCTTGTCACCCCTTTTGCTGCTCCCCGACATGGAACCGTGAAGCAGGTCCAGTAAGGAGATTCTAAAGAAAATAACAAATAAATAAATAAAGGTGACTACAGCGACAAAGGTCAAACACGTAAAAAACACAAGTGATACAAGCTACAATTGTCACAATCTTTTCCAATCAGCACTCCGCAAGGTGATTAATTTCCGTCTGGCGATTAATTTCCGTCCGGCGAGGTTACGAAATTTCCAAGCTCGAAATTCAATTTCTCGAACAGCCTCAATGGATTCTGGCTTCTTCAGGCAGAGTTCCAGACTCGACAAGACGATTCCAGCGTCAAACGCAATACTCCAACTCACGACTACCACTTTGGTGGGAAACAACTCGACTAGAACACGACTAGATGATTGACAAACTCGACAACTCGACTACAAACGATGGGACTTTCTCGATTCCGATCGTTGCCTCCACACTAGAGGGCTTCTCAATCTCCAATAACAACTCAACCGGTGTGAACACCTTGGTAACATGTTGGTTTCCACTGGAGGAGACACAGTCCTGATATCGCACAGGCAAAGGTCAGTCCAGGAAGGTTCGGTTCTTCTACTGCTCCGGCTAGATCACGACTCCTGTCAACTTTCTCCAGGCGGTGCTAGCAGAAGGGCCACCGCTGCCGCCAGTATGTGGACCCGTAGCTAGTCGAGTGAAGCTATAGGCACGTACAGGGATCAGCTTAAAGTAGGCTTCCACCAGAGTCAGCTAATTGCCCTCCCTGTTGGCTACGAATAGCTGTTAGGTTAGCAAAGATTTATTCTGGACGTATCCAGACACAAAATCACAAGCACGAGGTACAAGACTAACTGACTGACAAACGTGGTACACAGCTTAAATACATATACATGACCACACCTACAATTGACACAAATGCTCTAAAGTTCCTGTACTACAACGTGTGCATCACACTTAGCACGCACGAACCTACAATTAATCTAAATATAATTATTACGCATCTAGCTACATGACCTGCACAAACATCATAATGAACTCATCAAAATAAACAAAATGACAATGTTCGGTCTGTGGGCATGTCGATGACACGCCCACACACCTCATTGTTAGATAAAAAGGCTGTTAATATTTTACACCTTAAGGTAAAACTGAAAAAAAAAAGGTTAGACTTTTTTTTTTTTGCTTGCTACTTTATTTAGGCTTTACTTGGCAAAGTAAAACATAGCCTAGCTAATGTTTTTACTCAGTGTTTATGAGATTTATTATTTATTATTTTCCAATGTAACTAGTAATATTGGGAAAATGTTTCCAATATTTATATCCTTACTAGGTTTCACTAAATGCTTTCTATTCCAATAGAATTGCATTGTAGAAATACTTGATGCTTATTCAAGTCTTCATCAACAATTACTAAAAAAAATCATAAATTACTCAAAAAAAAAGTTCATACTTTTACAGCACAATCAGTTTACAAATGTAATATTATATAATCCTCTGACAAGATACAAATACATTAAATTTTAGCTTGCCTATGTAAGTGGCATCCTATAGCAATTTACAAGTAATTCATTTAATTTGGGGAGTATGGAAAGAGCTATAGAATATAAATAATATACTTTTTTTGTTTTCTTTTTGTTTATAACTGATCAAACAAATTGATCTTATAAAAGAATTTAAAACTGATATGATCATAAAGTCAAAGGAGATAATTGTGCCAGTAATATTATTGAGTGAATCATTATTAACCAACAGCAGAAAGTGGAGCATATTGTGCAATTTATTTTGGTTTAGAGATTCCAAACTTTCTTAGTTTTAGTTAATTATACTGAAAATATTTGAGTTTATTCTCACCAATAGAAAGAGTTACATTAAACTAAATCCACATTAGAGCAAAAAAAGCAGTTTGCAGTCACATCTTGTCTATCCTTGTGGGAATGGGAAGTATGCTCTAGTACAGGAAATCCTAGGTTTTTCAGCTAGTATTATTGTCATCAGGTGAATGGACAGTATAATATAATCTTTCAGTGACTGAAAACAGCTGTTCCCGCAGGGGCTTTAGGCGTTAGCAAGTACAAATACTCAATACCTCGATACTAGGGTCCTGAAGTTAAACATAATCAAGTAGTTGCTACCCACTAAAATGTGACATAAGTGACCCTTTACCACTTTATACAAGGGAGGGTGAATGTGTGGGGCACTTGCAAGTTTATAAATAATATATTCTGAGCCCAGCTGGTGCAGTGTTGCTTCATAATGAATGTATGGGTTTCGTAGAATAAGGAATGATGCAAAGACAATTACAATCAAATGTAACTAAAGTACTGATAAGGCAGTTTAGAAGGATTGAGAGTCTGAGAAAAATAAACAAATAAAAAGGAAACCATGGAAAGAGAACTGAGAATTGTAATATCATGTATAATTATAATAATAATCAACTGGAAATGTTGTAGCTGTTGTGAAGTGTTATAGACTACAATGATACGATACGATTGCTTGATAAATGCAGCCAAAACAGCTTCTTTGACATTATTCCTTTGAGTGTGCTAACTAGCATATTACATCAAAGAAAAGCATTTCTATGTTCTCATTTTTAGCCAGCCATTTATCAACATTATAAATTGATTTAAATAATTATATTCAATTTGGAATATTGTTTATTTACAACAGTTATTATAGATATTTACATGAATTGAATGTACTTAAATAACATAACATTTTACTAACAACATTACCAGCAAAGATTGTATTTGTAACCTTTCCAGCAAAATTGATTTTTTGTTTGTAGTGGTGAAGAATGTAAGGGGGAATGAAGTCATTTGTAAAATTTAAGGGAAGGGGATTTAGCCCCTTCCTTCCCAATACATTATTATATTAAGTTATAGCATTTAACAATATCTCCAGTTACATAATTGTGCAAGTTTCATATAGCTTTCTAATTAACTAGACTGAAATATAACTCAACTTCACTTTATACAAGAAGTAATAATACTGAACAGTAATAATCTAAATAGCAAACAAAAGGAAGTACACTGTTAAAAATGAGTAACTCCTTGAGGGAGTAATATGGGGGAGTAAATCAGTAAAGGAGTTAGTGGAACTCCATGGATAATAGTTACTATATTTTAATGATATTTATGAGTCCAGTAAAACCCAACGCAAAATTTAAAATACTATAACTAACATAAAGCCAGTGTTCAATCTGTGATATCACATAGTGAACACTGGCTTTATGTTAGGTATAGTTTAATGATACTAGAAAGGAATTACAGTTTACAGAGGCTCTAATATTTGGCCATGCATTGATGGTAGATAATATAAAAAAAATGTGTGTTTGGGTTTGCCACAAGGATAGAATCATTCCTCTTATTTCAATACACACATAATAATTACCAAATGGTTGACAACTTCATTGCTCAGTTCAGTTATGGCTTTTCAGGACCCAATGTAATTGGGCGGGGAAAGAAGAAACCAACCATGTACCAAACATAAGTTTAAAATTATTATAAAAGGGTCTTGCTGGCTTCACAAAAATCACCATGTACACAAATCTGGAAACAAAATTGTCCTAACAGCAACAGCTTTAATAATGCTGTATATTTTATAAGTTGTTGCTCCAATACTATTATATTTTAATAGCAATTACCTTTTATTAGAAGTTTCTGTAGTTTAGTGTACCCTCTCCAATAGTGCAGAGTTCATTTTATAAATTACAACATAAAAAGCTAGAGATGTTATAGGAATAAAAACATTGGGAAATGTTGTAATTATGCTAAAGCTACTGGTAAGATTCTCATTGTATAAAACCTTATAGACCTTTGAGTCTTCTCACTAGCACATTACATTAAAATAAGGTGTTTCTATGTTTAAATTGTTGAAAATGCAATTAAACATTGAGGACATACACTTATACATGTCATTGGTTATTGTCACTTTGATTCCATACTCATTTCCTGTTTTGTGTTTCCTGTATCACAAGTCAGCCCTTCTGTTGTGTTCTTTTGTCTATTGTTGTGATGGAGGCTCTGCTCCCTTTTGTTCATTGTTTTGTAAGGAGGCCCTGCGCTGTCTTCATTATATATATAGTTGTATGCATACAGTTGTGATTCATTCTCTTATACTGTCAGATTTCAATTGTTTGCAATTATACTTAAACTCTGTCAATTAGCTTAATCGCTTGCATTTGCGCTAGCTCGTGTGGCTCTACTGTGCATATCACTCTTGCCAATATAAATAACATAATAATAGCAAATTTTCTTGTTTTTTACAGCCAATAATATTGTTAATTAGAACTAAATCCGAAGTTTCGACTTCTTACCAAAGTCCTTTGGGCAAGAAGTACACTGCAAGATGGATTATTTCTCGCATATCATTCCAATTACTCTCTCCACATGTATCCGTAGTTGCCAATACTTCCAGTGTTATGTTCTTCCATTGCTGAATTTTGAGAGTGACCCTTGGTAAATTAAATGCAGGTATGCGGAAGCTAGAATGCATTATAGGAACAGAATCGGAAATGTTGAACGTGAACCCCAAATATGCCAAAACAATGTCACCTTGAATCTAATCATCCAGTGCTCCACAGTGGTTAGTATGTCTGTCACTCACATTAAGACCACCCCATGCTTGGGACACATATGAAATTACTTTCCTTTAGAGAATGACCTTTGCAATGCCTTGTATTCCTTCACTCACACATTACCTAGCACTGTGGATGACAGTTTAAACTTGCTGTGGCCCAAATTCTGTGTTGGGATCCAGTCTGGATTTGTATCACCCAATAAATCTGCCGGCTTTCCAGAAATTAAGTGCCTAGAACAGATTCTATACATGTTGTTCTACATAGTGTTGTCAGTAAGTCCAACCCTTGAAATACCTGCCAAATACCCATCTTTTCGTCTCTTGAGTGTATAGAATTCTTTACCCTTTGTGTTAATAACTTTTGGCACCCTACAGATTAAACTTCTCTGTCTCGGCCTGAACGCTTGCTACAGCCTACTACAACACAAAGAACCACCACAAACTTTTGTACACCTGGTATATTGCATGCTGGAACTAAGTATTTATCACGTAATATTAGTAACAGTTCTATTGAAAATTATAAATCCTAACTTGCTTTTTTTTTTAACTTCGGTTAATTGTTAAACTTTTATTAAACTATTCACTTAAATTCACTGAATTTATATATGACAAGTGAGGGCAAAAAAATCTGTACCAGATAAAAAGAGGGACGTAGGAATGGAGGGGTTCTATAAACGTCAATCTCATACCTACGTTATTGCCTCAACTGGTTGTTATCAAAGTCCACTAGCAATAACGTAGGTGTGAGATTGACGTTTATAGAACCCCTCCATTCCTACGTCCCTCTTTTTATCTGGTACAGATTTTTTTGCCCTCACTTGTTTGCCTTATTTTTTGACATGCAATCACAGCCAGGTGCTGTGCAAGATCAGTCCAAGACTCCAAGTAGCACGATAGCTCTGAAAAGAACTGTTGTTTTGAGTAACACGCAAACTGAGTTTAGAGGTATACTTTTGAAGTGTGAAGAGGTGTGAAATATTGTTAGGGTGTGGTGCAGAACAATGAATAAAACACAATGATGCTTTGACAAGGTTCACACCCCTTACCATTCTGGAAATATGCAATGAAGGGGTCAGAGGTCAAAGTACAGACTTGAAATTTTTCACACATGCTTAAGTAGATGTAGCAAGAACTGTTGTTTTGAGTCACACCAAACTGAGTTTAGAGGTATACTTTTGAAGTGTGAAGAGGTGTGAAATATTAATTTTGGTACAAAAATATTCGCTGCGGTGTGAAATAATATTGTTGGTGAAGTAAGCCGTGAATGCTGACCTTTGACCTCTGGCGGCCATGGCGGTTGTAGTCGAAATGACTAGCCGAAGAGAATGATACCAAGAAGTCTACCAATATGTGGCGTAGTCTCATACATTGCATCTGGTAAAATGTGAAAATTGGGCATATTTTTCACTGACTTCGAGGCTCCCTGGGGCGTGAAATTCACACCAACACTGAATGTAACTATGCCGATGCGCTGGAGACCATGAAAAGGAACGCGTTGGTACAAGTTCCACGTCCATATCTCTAACGGTTTCGGAGTTACGCGCTGCAACAAAAATATCTGAAGAAGAAGATGATGAAAATTATGATTATTATTATTAGGAACGTCCTGATGAAACTACTCTTTTTCAAACTACCTTGAAATTTTGAAACAGCCTTCTAGTTGCGTTGAAGTTTATCTCAACCAAATTTGGTGGCCTTTGGCCACCTGGGGTGTGAGATATGGCGGGCAATGTGTTGTATTAGGTCAATGGGACGGCCGCGTCATTCCTACGTAGGGAGTGCTAGCGTACTCCCTGATTACATATAATACTAGTGATGTGCTCTAATAGCACAAAATAGCGAAGCGAGCGATGCATGTTCCCTGTAATTGCAGCTATTCCATGCATGATTGGTGTGGCTACAAAATACTATCAGATTCTTTACTTTGCTACCTGTTTCTGTCTCGTTTTAGCTCTCCTCCTCCATGCCCTGTCTTTTCATTTCTTATCGCTCTCCTTACTAATTTTTCTTCAGGAGTTTCGAACGCCCTCAAAGCTCTTGACCGAGCGTTTCTAACGTTTTGCCTACCGGGCATCGCTACTTCGTACGGCGGGATGCTGCTAAGAAGGTTACCCGGCCCGCGCAAGCGAGTAGGAGAAAGGGTACACACGTACGCCCACGCAAGAACAAAAACAATTTCTAGACCTAATTGGCGAGCGAGCGTAGCGAGCGAGACACTTACAGGGGTAAAAATGAAAAAATCGGGGATTTTTGTTTATTGGCGAGCGAGCGAAGCGAGCGAGACACTCTCAGGGGTATGGCAATCGAGATTTCGCTATTTATCTGTTTATGGGGTACGTGAGACCTCTGTTTTCGCCCGCGCTTCTAATTACGTAAGTTAGGTAAAGCGTTCACAGTTCCAGTATTTTTCAATTAACGAGCTCTGAGAATCCTCCTTAGTGGCGGTGGTAAGTCATGCGCTCTTTGTAATGGTTATAAGCCGTGCGCAACAGTATTTACTTGAAAATACATTGTCCACTGGACTACTGCAAAGGTAAGTCTGTGTAGGTGCATGTCCAGCTGTGTCAAAGCATTGTGTGTTACAACCACTACTTAGCTAAAGAATATCACAAAGAAAACTTTTAAATAACGTGTATTGTTTTGTTGTTGTTGTTTTTTCCTTCAATTCAAGCAGTTGCAGAGAGTTGTTACTATGGCACTGAAATCCCTTTACCCTGTATGCTAAATTTAAAAACTGGACCTTATTTTCAGTAGCTTCAGTGTTAGAAGTCAATAAAAGTAGTATAGTCTTTAGGCTCGCTCGCCATTTGTGCTCAAGCACACCACTAGTAAATATATATATATATCACGAACTCATTAGAGAGTCAGCTCCGCTCGCTTCGCTTGCTTCGCTGAATTATATATTTTATACGAGGAGTATGGGTTTGCATTCCATTGTGCAGTGCCACAAGTTTTTGTAAAGATCACACTTTACCTGCCATGAGACAGATGACACTTTGATTTGTACAGAGACTATCTGCATGATAGCACAATTTTGTGACTACTATGCTTTAATATAACCCATACATTTTCTTCTTAAGTTTCCTATTGGTATCTTAACCAGCTACTTGCTGCACACAACCCTTGAAGTTGCTACATATAATATTATGTTGAATTGTCAACAACTTTTCTTGTAGAACACACTTATAGAGTGTATATGAAACATCAGCTGGTATATTATTGTGTCGATATTTATTTAGTATATTATCACCATTTTACTGCTAACATATTTTGGGTGGGGACTAAATAAGCTCACACTGAGAATCAAAATGACAATTATGGCAAAACAAATTCTAAGAAACTCCATATTTATATATATTTCTTATTACAAATGTTGCATTTTATATATTATAATAATATCCAATAAAGACACACTATAATAATATCCAATAAAGACAGGTTTTAAAAACATTTCAAATTCTGAATGTTATACATAATTGTCTCTGATTATATTTTAACTGTGAACTACGTCTTCCCAAGTACCATCATGTCAGTGATTTATAATTGTGCACTACTTGGTCATAAGATTAAATCAAATATGAACAACTGAACATCTTTGAATAATTTATATCTTTAATACACCAACTTGCTATAATGGCTAATTTGCTTAAAGTTTTTTAGCCTAAAAATTTTATTACAATTTTTTGGGATTTCTTCAGTTTGTGATAGTGCCTATTTCAGCATTGTTAATTAAGGTATGAGCTTGCTCAGATTTAATATATTAACTTGCTATTATTTCTAATTTGCTTTAATATCTTCAGTCTAAAAAGTTGATTTGAATTTAATAATTTGGGGCTTTCTTCCGTTTGTGATAGCAACTATTCGAGCATGACCTGTGATTGATTACACAGTGTACTGATGGAAAATTATAATCAACAAGATATTGAAAAAAAAACATATGTCACTTTGTATAGACAGCACCTGCTACCATTCTCAATCAATCTTAGGTATATCATAACAAAATGAAATGAAGTTTTCCAGCTTTAGGTCAAGCTAATCTAAAGGTCCAGTAGAACTCAAAGATATTCATTTCTGGTGTGTCGTCAGTTTTGTTCTAGAAAGTCATATGAATGTGAAAGTGAACTGGCTGATGATGACCACTTATTTGTGAGTATTTATGGTTTTTGTTTAATCCAACTAAAGGTCAAGCTAATCTAAATGTCCAGTAGGACTCAAAAGTACTAGTTTCTGGCATGGATGACACAGTGAATGTGTAATCTGAATAGTGTATAGCAAAGTAAACTGGCTATGGGGGCATTTTCTGTTACACATTTCTTAGAACAATACATGCAAAGTCACACTGAACTTGTTATGTTACTTTGGGGGAAGTATATAAAAGAAAACCTTCTCAGCATACAATTATGATAATTTTTACCTCACAAATGTAGCAGGATATTTTTTTGACTTAAATTTTCTTCAAGATTATAAACAGCTGTAAATAAAAAATGTGTAAGTGAAGCCAAACTACTATGTTTACCTATTAATAACTTAATGATACTATGATGTTTATATTATTAAATAACCCCAAATATTGTTTTTCAAGTAATCTCAGTGATATGTCTTTAACTTGCAATATTAAAATTAAGTTTACACATAACCATTTTAATGTCTTTCTCACTAATAAAAAACACATGATTGATGCATACACCCATTAAAGCAAACTTGTGTACCATTAAAATCAATACATACAACATGTTGTAGCTAGCTACTACTTTGTTCTGAAGCTTATCTAGATGACACGAGTTTTGAAAACTTTTATAATGGAGTTCCCAAAAAGCTATACACAATTTGTTTAGCATAGCTATGTCCTTGAAACTGAAACCAAAACAATAACATCTTATGATATCATAATAGGATATACTCATAAACAGCAGCAAACTTCTACTCTCCATGGAAATATGAATGGCAAAATTTAATACTTGCTGCTATTAAGTTAATATTATATAAAATTAAATATATAATACAAACCAAATTTTCTAAAATATATGGATTGAATGCACACAAGCATGTGTGCACACATACACACACCTACATTTGCTTGTAAAAATGATGATGCCATTAACTAGTGATGGCTCTAATAGCACAAAATAGCAAATCGAGCGATGCATGTTTCCTGTAATTGCAGCTATTCCATGCATGCTTGGTGTGGCTAGGAACATTTAATGGCTTTTCAAAAAGAAAGATTCTTTACTTTGCTACCTGTTTCTGTTTTGTTTTAGCTCTCCTCCTCCTTGCCCTGTCTTTTTCATTTCTTATCTCTCTCCTTACTAATTTTTCTTCTGGAGTTTCTAACGCCCTCAAGACTCTTGACCGAGCGTTTCTAACATTTTGTCTCTCTTTCGCAGACTTTGTTTCACTGGGCATCGCTACTTCGCACGTCAGGTAAACAAAACAAAATGTTGCTAAGAAGGTTACCCGCCCGCGCAAGCGCGTAGGAGCAAATGTGCACACATACGCCCACGCAAGAACAAAATCAATTCCTAGACCTAACCAAAAAAAATAACAAAAATATAATATATAATATCGCGGACTCATTAGAGAGTCAGCTCCGCTCGCTTCGCTGAATTACATTACCATTTTATCATAGGCAAAATAATGGCAAAATGACAATATGATGTATTATGTAGGCTAAGTGGAATTTTTTCAATAAAATACACACCTTAGTATCATTAAATTAATTTTGTGTTATGCAAAATTATCATAATTATGTGCTCTGGTAACTTAGAAAATGCTCCCATAGCCAGTTTACTTTGCTATACACTATTCAGATTACACATTCACTGTGTCATCCATGCCAGAAACTAATACTCTTGAGTCCTACTGGACATTTAGATTAGCTTGACCTTAAGTTGGAATAAACTAAACTGAATACCCACAAATAAGTGGTCATCATTAGATGTACCATAACTTCTGATGCAAAACTGATTGTAGGGAATTATTTCTATTATCTTCTGAATATGTGTAAATAATTCCCTAAGTCTTGTCAAAAAGAAACCATCTATTATTATTACATGTAGCTGTAAAATAAGACACTGCATTAATGTTCAATGTTATTACAAGTGCCAAATCTCAGACATTCACCATCTGAAATAAGTATAAATTTCCTGGCATGTATAGATTGCAGTCAAACTGTGTATTTACCTCAGTATTATCAACACTGTAAACAACCTTTGAGACATTCGGGAAAGTTTGATTTAAATACGCTATTTACATCACAGCCATAAAAGGACAAACTACTGTCTTGAGAAAGTTTTTAAGTATGAGACTTTATCTCTGTTCCCAAGGTTAAAATGTTTTTGTAATATTTCCTGTTTTGATAAATCACTTTAACACCAACAGTCACTCAATCATAACACTGCAAATGTAGTTAATGGAAAACAAACCCAATAACACAGCATGATAATAGTATACATTCACAACCTAACTTTTTGTTGTTTTGTACAAGACACTTTTCTCAACCGCAAGGTTCTAGTTAAAAATAACATGTGCATACCAATGTTTAAACATAGTACATAATAGCTAATATAAAAATATGTAAGCTGAGAAATAGTGACTATTACAAAGTGTAACATGTATTCCATGAAGTAACATGTAATGAGTTTGGAGCAATATACTTGCAATCAAAACTTAGTATTGGATAGGATTTAATTTCACATAGTATTTTGTGGTGTATCAATCTCTCTTAGCCAATTGTGCTACTGGAGTGTATGATTTTAATACTGTTGAATGCACGGCAAAATGTATTATGTATATCTTACTATCTTTGGAAAACAGTGTATATAGTAGTCTTGAGATGCAAATATGTATACAGAATAGGTCACACAGTATAATAAACACAAAATTGCAGAAATATCTTCCCACTAACACTATTGGTGTTTGAACACTACACTGCAGGTATAACTTTCATAATATTGAAAGTTACTTAAACCTGTCACTTTCAGTAAAAACTTAATTGTGAGGTCAAGAGTAATCTTACGCCAATACAGTTTCTAAATGTTACTTCAATACATGCCCAGACAGATATATTCAGAGATCATAATACTTTTGATTGCAATTTCATTGAGGATTGCATTAACTTCCCTGTCTACAATATGTTTATGGTATAGATTGATACAAAATTTTAGAAGTTTTTTCCAATTTTTGGCTATATTTGCAATATTATAAAAAAACATAAATATACAAAATCTCTCCTTACATTTAAAATTTTACAGCCAATCATATATTGCAGAAGGACATTCAAATCAACATACTGAAAGACTAACAATTGCAATGCTTTAGTTTCATATTCATCCATGAAGATATCAAATAAGCTATCTACTGATAAAAATGTAATTTTAAAGAATTGGCATAGAACAATTATTTTATATCTATTATATATTATTGTTTAACCAAGTCTTTCACTATAAAAAATAACATGCAACTTTGCTATAATCAAGTTCTAACACTTCATAAAAACTAGATTGAAATTTTCTCACTTGCTAAAGCCAGGTTTCTGGGTTCGATTCCCCGATGTGATGGCCAAGATTTTTTTCACATTGTACCTTTGCTTTTCTCTAGACTACGTAAAGTGAGAAAGGTTAAATTTACATTTGGTATTCTTTCAATACTTCAGTCATCTTGAAATTATTACAGAAACTATATATCACCTTACAGAATCTAATAATGTATCATACATAACACAAAATAATCAGATCAGAGTTATGCTTTTAAAATACTGTAGACTTTTAAAATGACTAAGCTAGCAGTTTTTCTCTGATTGAATAGTCAATATATACAATAATTAAACTTAGCCCGATGTTTAAACTTATTGCCAAAGTCCTCGTCAGGGATAATGAAGTCGAAACATTGGGTTAGGTTTTATATAGTTTTAAATTATATATTATATTAGCTATTAAAACAGAAAAATAACCACTATTATTACAATATAGTGTCACCAACTAAATAACTTGTTAATATACGCTCGCCACATCTAACAACAAATTTAATCAAGCAATGATGAAATGACAGCTGCTTTCAGCAATCATATGCATTGAAAATTGACATAAAAATTGTCTCCTGAATTCACTGATTACAAAGAGTAACCTTAGTCTTGTAACCACACCTTTCATTTAATATTGTATATTATGTATAATATAAACTGCTAGCATTGAACATAATCCATAACCTTCTACATAACACAAGTCTGACCCCTTAGGTTATTTTACTCCCCACTTTAACAATGTTGTGCTGAAATATGCCCATCATCATTTTTATTATTTTCTAGATTATACCCCTACCAATTACTGTCTAGTTTATACTAAAATCGTATCATTAATGTGTTTTTTGGTAATGAAGTCTACTATAAGACATACAAAAAGCAAAAAACAAACCACATTTAGTTCCAATGTAATGATGAAGCTGAAATAATAATAAAATCTGATCCTAGTTATATAATAAAAATGTATTACTGCAAATTGTCATTAGTTGAATTACATACACAATCTATATTTTTTTATTATATAACTAGGTTAAAATCTTCCAGATTCCAAATTCTTCAAGATCTCACCTCAATATTCCATAGCCATTCTGCCTTGTTGAGACTACAAATAATACACACAACTAGAACTAAAATGCATTGTATAATGAGGTAAACAATGCCAGTATGTATGTTGTCATTTTAAAATTATTCAAAATTGGATTGGGAGGCATAAAGTGAGTTGTTGTTTTTGTTCCAATTTATGGGCCTTAGTTTTCTGCATTCATAGCTACGGAACATAAATAAAATTCATACTAAAATTAACTACAAGATTAGTCTCATAAAACTATGATACAATGAAACTACAAATTCAAGATCACAGGTATATATTCCTGTATAATACTTAGTATACACTATTAACATCATGATACTTTTTGTTTAGAAATTTTATAAGAAGAAGGTTCCAAAATAGAATAATATAGAGTTAAAAATAAAAAAAATAAAAATATGTTTGTAAAACTTTTTTTCTAAATTTCCCACAATTTTGGGATTCTGTCAGTTTTCTCATGACAATTATTTAATAGTCATAAGCTAATACGCTAACCATATGTATCAATAGATTTGCCATTTTTTAGTATATTTTAATATTATTTTACCCATATTGTGATACAATGAATATTAGGCAAGTACTCTAAGCTGATCAAATTCAGGAGCACTATTAGTATAAACTTTGTCTTGTGTAATTGCTTTTAATACAGTATAGAAATTGGAGTATGCAGTGCATCGTGGGTCTTTTGACTTACTGAGTATACTGATATGCTTTTGCATACTGACTCTTGAATGTTATTTTAAGTGTATCTAATTTTGTATAATTTTTTATGTCGTCATTAAAATAATGATGCCAATTTTTTTGCATTAAAATACATCTAAATTAATTAAATGGCTGTCATTTTCTTAATGCTACATTTAGTTTATTAATAATAATATGCAACAATTAGTCTTTTCTTGTACTTGTGTTAGCCAGAATGGTTTACATTCAGCACACCATGAGCTGTTGGTATGCTCTTTAAAAGTGTCCCTTACAGTTTCCATATAATATTATTTTCTGTTTGGTGACCAAAATATTTCCCAAAAAGTGAAAGTGTACAGTTTCATCTGTTTCTCTTCGATTCCTTAGAAAAACATTTGTTTACATAAAAAATGAACTACATAGATAGATAGTTTGAAAGATACTGATGGTTAAAATCTTGTTTACTAGTAAAATTGCTATGATATTAATTTTTCAAGGTACGCGAACAACATGTTCTTTTACCCAAACTATACAAAATTAGAAATATAGAAAAAAATATAATTTTGGACAAGAACATTTTGGTTCATTTAACACTACTGTCCATGATAATAATTAAATAATTAAATAGAGCAATTATTGTTACAAGGATATGATGAACTCATGTACTATGAAGATCTATTGAAGTTATATCAAATTTATATTACACAAATTTTGCCGTAAGCTATAAATTCTTCCAAAAATAGCCTTTTCATGTGTGTTGTTTCCTTGAATTATTAATGCAAACGAAAATATTTTGCTCTAAGATATTATTTGCTGTAAATAGTAGTTTTTCCTCTTGTTATAAAAAGCTATGTATTCTTCTCATTATTAAAAGCTATGTAGGGGTCAAAATTGTGTACTATTATCAATGTTTTTGAGAAGGAAAATGAAACAAAAACATTGTACAGTATTTGTGAGTGTTTCAGTATTTGCGTTTCTTAAAATCTTGGATGATGGCAAGAGTTATCCAGCATACACAACTACACCTGAACTCTGACCAATTCTAATAGCTGTGACATCATTTAAATATCATATTGTATATAGTGAACTGGGGTATGCAGTCTGTTGTAGAGAATAAATAATTGATAGGTAAACATTATTACCAATGTAAAAGTCACTTAAAGCTCATTGGTCATGACATAGTCTGGTTCGAATGAAAAGCAATTTTAAACCGAAGTCATCTAAATTCAACTTTATAATGATCATCTTTTCATAATGTGCACTTTAATAATTATAATGATTGCTGTTATTTCTATTAGGATAAAAAGTTTGAGATACGAGGTGGTTGGGTTCTTTTTGCCTGTTATCCATTAACTGATGCTATTCTGTGAGTATAAATGTTATCAAAAACATGCATCCGCTTAGAATAAGGCTCATAATTAGAAAAAGGTATCATGTGTGGCAACTCCCTAAATTATTATATGAATGTTTGTAATGAAAACAATTTATGCACTTTAGATCGTGCCACATTGTAAACAGCACATCACAGCTTTCAATGAAACTTAAGCAAGCATCCATTGAGCATTTAGTCCAATAAGCATTTTCCGTTTCATTATTCTTTTATTTCACCACCTCAACATATCTCAACATATTATTTTTCTCAATCTAATTGATGAATCCACTGCAATTATAGAATGTATTACACAATATTATAAGTTCAATTACATCAAACTATTTTTTTTTTCTTGTTATTGTGCCTACAATACACTTAGTTTTAAACTTTGTACTTGTCTACTACTGTTGCTATACTCATCAAATAAATGTTGTAAGGGTTATACTCTGTGGAACAATAAGATTTTTCGTTTCTGCTTAAATTTATCGATTGTACAGCCAATTGCTTGTGGGTTGAATGAGATCTGCAAAGAAATAGGCATTATTAAACAAAAAAATAGCTACTATATTAACAAACCAAGTACATTGAATCAAGACATAATGCAGTCCATGTAAACTCCATTAAATTAAGTTTTAATATTATGTCAATATTATTCGTTTTTTTCTTCTTATTTTCAGATAAGATATACTTACTCTATTGATATTCCACAGTTGTGGAATATGTGCTCCTTCAACTTGTCTGTTTGAGTAACACCGTACACTGCTAATGTTTCAAGCCATGTTCATTTGTACTATACTTCATGACACAATGCAGTTTATAAATATTGACAGTATAATAGTCATACTACATGAAATTTTGTACACCTACTTATCAGATGATATTTGAAAAGCTCTATTGAGAATTTGTGAAACCTAGACTTGCTTTCTTGAACTAAATGATTTAGATGAAGTTTTAACTTTTTTAATTGTTATACTTATACAAAATGATTCACTTAAATGCACTGCATTTATACTTAAGTAAATGATTACTTGTTTTTATACATGGAATATGGGTTTGCATTCAATTGTGCAAGACCACACTTTACACGAGATGGATGACACTTTGATTTGTACCAGAGGCTATCTGTGTGATAGCACAATTTTGTGACTACTATTTCTTTAATATAACCCATACTTTCTTTCTCCTTAAGTTTCCTATTAGTATCTCAATCACATTTACTACATTTAGCTACTTGCTGCCCACAACACTTGAAGCTGTTACATATAATATTATGCTGAATTGACAACAACTTTTCTTGTGGAACCCACTTATAGATGGTATATTATTGTGTCAATATTTGTTTAGTATATTATCACCATTTTATATTATAATAATATCCAATGAAGACAGTTTTTAAAAACACTTCAAATTCTTAATATGTTATAATATAACATTATTAAGAATTTGAAATGTTTTTTTATATTGTCTCTGATTATATTTTATAACCATGAACTACGTCTTCCCAAGTACCATCATGTCAGTGATTTATAATTATACATTACTTGGCCATAAGATTAAATCAAATAATGAACAACTGAACATCTTTGAATAATTTATATGTTTAATACACCAACTAGGTATAGCTAATGGCTAATTTGCTTAATTTTATTAGCCTGAAAACTTTGTTAGAATTTTTTGGGATTTCTTTAGTTTGTGATAGTATCTATTACAGCATTATTAATTAAGGTATGAGCTTGCTCAGATTTAATGTATTAACTTGCTATTATTTCTAATTTGTTTTAATATCTTAAGTCTTAAAAGTTGATTAGAATTTAATAATTTGGGGATTTCTTCTGTTTGTGATAGCAACTATTCGAGCATGACCTGTGATTGATTACACAGTGTACTGATGGAAAATTAAAATCAACAACTAGATATTGAAAAAACAATACGTCACTCTGTATAATATACAGCACCTGCTAACTGTCTCAAGCATTCTTAGGTAAATTATTCCAAATGAAACTAAGTTTTCCAGCTTAAAGTCAAGCTAATAGAAATGTCCAGTAGGACTCAAGGGTATTCATTTCTGGTGTGTCATCAGTTTTGTTCTAGAAAGTCATAGTGAACGTGAAAGCGAACTGGCTGATGATGACCGCTTATTCGTGGGTATTTAGTGTTTTTTTTAATTCTAACTTAAGGTCAAGCTAATTTAAATGTCCAGTAGGACTCAAAAGTATTAGTTTCTGGCATGGATGACACAGTGAATGTGTAATCTGAATAGTGTGTTGCAAAGTAAACTGGCTATGGGAGCATTTTCTATGTTACACATTTCTTTAATAATACATGCAAAATTACACTCAACTTGTTATGTTACTTGGGGGGAAGTATATAAAAGAAAACTTTCTCAGCACACAATTATGGTAATTTTACCTCACAAATGTAGCAGGATATTTTGTTTGACCTAAATTTTCTTCCTGATTATAATCAGATGTAACATAAAAATATGTAAGTGAAGCCAAGCTAGCTACTATGTTTATCTATTAATAACTTAATGATCCTATGATGTTTATATTATTGAATAACCTCACACTTAACTTACTTAATACATCATTATTGTTTTTTAAGTAATCTCAGTGATAATGTCTTTTCTCACTAATGGAAAGCACATGATGGATGCACCCATTAAATCAAACTTGTGTACCATTAAAATCAATACATCCTTAATATGCCATCAGAATACAACATGTTGTAGCTAGCTACTACTTTGTTCTGAAGCATATCTAGATGACATGAGTTTTGAAAACTTTTATAATGGAGTTCCCAAAAAGCTATAGACAACTTGTTTAGCATAGCTATATCCTTGAAACGGAAAGAACATGAAACCAATGTAACAAAAACATTGTACAGTATTTGTGAGTGTTTCAGTATTTGCGTTTGTTTTTATTTCTTAAAATCTTGGATGATGGCAAGAGTTATCCAGCATACACAACTACACCTGAACTCTGACCAATTCTAATAGCTGTGACATCATTTAAATATCATATTGTATATAGTGAACTGGGGTATGCAGTCTGTTGTAGAGAATAAATAATTGATAGGTAAACATTATTACCAATGTAAAAGTCACTTAAAGCTCATTGGTCATGACATAATCTAAAAACATTTAACTGAAGTCATCATAAATTGCTACTTGTATAAACAATGTTTATAATAATGCATGAAATAAGTATGTTAAAAGTAATAATATAATAATGTTATTACTGGCTTCTGATTAATAGGTATTTGGCCATACACTTTTTCTGAGCTAATTTTACACAAAGTTTATATGTTATATGTGTGTTTATGTTCGCAGTCACTCATTTTTAATAACATCATACGTTGGAGATACACGACTATTTGTGTCTTCAATATCAGGTACTTCCAATACACAAGGAGGAATTGGGGGAGGCTCTTCATCACCTGAGGCATCACTTATAGCAGAAATTCGACCTATTATTAAAATACATATTTTCCAATATTTTAAAATGGTGAATCATTAAGAGCCATTTGCATATTTTAATTTCATTGTTTTCATTTGAGTTCTAATCAGTAGGCTATGTCATACACCTAGCTAATATGCTAGCTGCTATTTTTTCTAGTGGACAAGCTCATACCAAAAATAAATGTAAATGTTTTTAAAAAATGACTGAAACAAAGAGTTCCACATGTATTAGAGCATATATGGGAACAGTACTCTGTAAAACACCAGGTAATCTACTGATAGCAAGACTTAATACAAATATATATTGCATTTGATACAGTAGAAAATATCACAAGTTTGTTGGCTTAGTACTTAAGCATGAGTATAAATTTGGTCAGACAGATGAGTGGACAATGAAACAATGAACAATGTTTAACATGGGGAGACAAAATAAATCAAATATAAGAACACAGGTTGTATAGGGAAATGCTCTCCTAAGCAACAACATTTTAACATAAATGTATTTCCTATGAGTCACCAGCTTAGACATAATCTGGGACACAATAAATTTTTAGATATAAGCTTGTTACTATATTGCAAACCATGAAAGCTATGAAGTTTCCCAAAGTCATTCAAATAATTATTTATAACTTAAAATGTATCATGACAATATATTGTGTCGATATTCACGTTGGCAATTCCACTCACTAATATAGACTTTACATAGTAAATTCATAAATTAAAAAAAAAACTTCTATGATGTACTATAAATTTTAGAAAGGAAGTATCAATACAAGACAGATACAAATTTTGTAGATAATTACCTTCATTCATCAAGCTGGCACAATTCTTGATGTCATCATAAATAATGTTTGAAGATTCTATAGATGGTTCTACCAACTCTATAACAATTGAAATTTTTAAGTTTCATATCGTACAACCATAGAAAAAGGAATATTTAATAATCTATTTCATATGAATACTCTCAATTTTACCACAGGAAGTAGAATGCTTTATTTTATTACCTTTAACATACACTTCCAAAACTTCTTTTGATAATTTTGTTTCACCAATTAAATCCAATATTTCTGCAATAGCTTTCCAGGTAGGAATAACTTCTTCATTACGGCATTTCTCAAACCACAATTGACATACTTGCATTATAGCATTATATGGAGTCGTACATTCTGCTACAATCATATTCAAGCTAGATGGAGAAATACCGGCTACACTCCCAAACAATTTGAATTTGTCTGATATTGGACTTAAAAGTAGTATGAGTGATTTTAAATCCAATGATTTTTCTAATAGAAACACATTCCAAAATAATATAAAAAATTACTTAGCTAATAATATAGAATAATCCGAAATATTTTTACTTCATTTTTGAGCTAAATGTACATTACCTGTTTCCATCACTGATGTAGATATATTAGAGTACTTGACTTTTTCCTCAGGGTAAGGCTTGATATGACCACAGTGATGGCAAGTTTTAATTTCTGCATATTCTGTCTGACATCCCTATTAATATTAAAATTAGGAAACTATACCTAGCTAGTTTATGTAAGAAGTCATAATTTTATGAAATAATGTTTTATTATGAAATTGAAGTTTCTCTTTCTTACTATTCTGCAGTTTGATGAACTTTTGCATTGTAATGATTCATAGCTGACATTTTGTTTAGCTGTACGTTTATTGTGTTTTAATGCAGAGTAATTGCTATCTGGGTAAGCCTAGAATAAAAATATAGAATAAAATTACAATTGGTCTATTGCATACACAGTTTGGTTTGATTCTTTATGGTAAAATACAAAACGTTTGAATAACTTGATTGTGATGTTAGATAGGAGGTGCTGACTGGACACCCCCATTTAAACCTTAATCTTGTCTACATAGTTATAACAAAAAATATTTTTGGTGAACAAATCAAGTTCATAAGCTCTCAAATTATTTGATATTCAAACTTGGTAATACAGTATTGGTGTGGAAAAAGAATTTGAAATGGAGTACTCAAAATGTACCTATCCATAAACACACTGTGAATTTCTATTTAAAAACTCTGTTTTTGTAACATACTTTTAGGTTTATTTGCTTACTTCAATTTGTCTATGGTTGATGTCATTTGAGAGTATTTTCTTGCTGTTATTTAAAAATCTGTTATTAAGTTGCATGTATGTCTCATCCTGTGAAGAACCATTAAAATTATTTTAACATACAAATAATATTATCTTTACCTCGTTTATCTTTGATTCAGTTGCCTCAATACTGTTTTAAAGCAAGAACAGAATTTATTTGCTACAAGAATTAATATTGATATCAAAATATAGATACTTACTGTTTACACTTTCTTCTTTCTAAACAAATATAAATTTAAATTTAATTTTAAACATTTACAAAATAGAAGATTCTTACTTTTTAGCAAAAAAAGTGAAAGTACCACATGAACAATAAGTATGAAGACAAGCAGAGCTACGCCGCCAGCAACACTCAATATAACCCAAAATGACGATTTTACAGTGTAATTTACATTTGTATAAGTTGGTGAAGATGAATTTATAGATACTATATTAGCGAAAGTAGTTTGAATTTCGTTTGAGCAAAGATCTTCTGAAAATGAACTACAATTAGCCAACTTTCCATTGACAAATATGGTAATATTGTGACACTGTACCCAGTAGTCTGAACCATTCCAATACATAGAGTAATCATTTCGCAATATCTCTCTTACTTCTTCTTTAAAAACGCAAGGATCTGTGTAACATTGAAAAACACTAAGGTTACATTAATATCTTATGAATCATTAACTAAAGTTCACAAAGTATTTTCACACTAGGAAAATTGAAGTATCAATTTAATAGCTAGCAATAGATACTGGGACGACATCAAACAAGCTATCCATGGTCCTTCAAATAAAATATTTTTGTACATAAATTCTTCTATAATACAAATAATTATTATACCAATATTATATGTAGATGTTAATCCCGAACACACTGAAGTAATATTCACTATTAAGAATCCCATATTTGTGATATCTACTGCAAAAGGTAGTTGCACTGATGTATTAAATAATGTCAACATATCTGTGATTAATTTAATGTCAAGACGAATAATATCATTAATATTATTGTCCCATGATAACAAAAAAATTCATCTTCATCCAAAGGCAAATATACACTGGAAGGGCACCAAAAATTTGATCATCTATAATAATTAATCATAATATGCATTATGTAGCTATGTATGCACATAATGCCCATGATATATTTATAGCATATATATAATAGCTACATACATATTATAACTACATACAAAGCTGTACAGTAAAAATATGCTCAAATGTTTACAAGAAGATACCATTTAGAATTGGTTAGCTTAGCTACATTCTTAATTAATTGAAACTTGAAGGCGGCAGTTACAGTCAAATTTTACAAAGCAAGTGGAATATTGTTTTTAATTGTATAAAAAGATTTTGATAAAAATAAGTTAGGTAGAGCATAGGGGTAACAAAATTGCAAGCCAACTCTCTTTTTTATTTTGAAGTCAAAATAACTTGTAAGAATAGACTGCATTAATTCGGTTTATTGATAGTTGCTGACTCTACTGTCAAATCACTACACATAAATTTATGACTAGTGATTTGAACCTTATCATCAGGTATGTCTGTACATGTTGTATCTAGTCACACAAATAGTATCCAGTAGCTGACTCCTCACTTTAAACAACAACATCATAGCTAAGCATGCAATTAAATCAATTCCAATAATTATCAGCCATGTACTAACACTTCTATTTCCTAGAGCTATTTCAAAAAGATATGTAAGTATTAATCTAGATATGTAGCTGCAAATACTTGCTTTATGTCATTAACTATAAAACTTAACTTAAAGTAAGCATAACCTCCATAGAAACTGTGCTTTATAATGTTTCTAAAATTTATAATATACTTTTATTATGACTTAGGTAATAGCTTTATGAAGTACTTTTTCTGTCACTTACCTCGTTCATAAGGTTCCCTGATAATGCCATCGCATAAGACGCTGACGCCATAGGAAGATACATTATAAGTTATAATGAGAATAGAATAGATATTTGCAGCATTAAAGTCACTTAGTTCAGCATAAATCATAATATCAGGAATTGTATTTAAGCGATAGTTCGTTCCAATGATACTATATTCATGAAAACTTGGAGAAAACAACTGTCTGCCTCCCTTGTTCACTTCCCACCGCAAATATGCATTCAATTTTACCGAACAATCGTACTTGAGTGTAGCGGTGCAAGTATCATTAGAATATACTACATAATATAGAAAATATTTCACTATTAAACTGCATAGATATATTGTGGCTTACCATACGAAAACGAATACATAAAACAATATAGTACTAAGAGCCACATTATAATTAGAAGATACACGTATGAAACAACCTTTCTTGAGGGAGACTGTTAATCTAAGTATTAACCTTCCAGCTAATAATAATGACTTCCGCAGAACCATTAAAATAGGTTCCCCATATCGCCAAATTTGGTCACACCCAAAATCTGTCCCCCTGAAAAAGTTTCGGCCAAAATTGGCTGCGAAACTCGGTCAGGCACGGACTAAACTTGGCTGCCAAATTTGGTGCACTTTGCCAAAATTTGTCATACCTAACCTACGCACAAAAAATATTGATTATGACACTGGAGGTGGTTTACTCTCTGGCTGGAGATATGATGCGTAGTGATGCATCATGTAGCTAGTTGTTGTTGAAGAGTTAGCGAACGGTTACTTAATCCCTGTATAAAAAAACTGACATGGAACGAAATGCACTGGAGTGTACTGTTTTATTATATCCTGGAGGGTGATTTGCACGCAGCATGGACAGCCAGCATCCTGGAAGCTCTAAACCTATGTCTCTGTTTTATTTGTTCATCTATTTTGTCTTTGCACAAGAAGGGGCAGGAGGGTGGTATGATCCAGGGCTCCGCTAGAGTTTATATTAAGCTAGATAGCCGCCCTCTCCCTAGGGCTTCCTCCTCAGGATCGGGTTGGTTATCAATGATAATTCCTCAAACGCATGATTTAGCTTGTATGTAATTGGTGAGTGAGCGAGACACACTTACAGAGGTTTCACAATCAAGATTCCGTGGTGTATTTATTTTAATGATGATTCAGTCATTCTCGGCTGAAATAATTATAATTATAGCAGATGTTCGAAACGAGAAATTTAGCTCTTGTTTATTTATTTATTTATTTATTTACTTACATGTATTAATAGGGATTTTTCATCACGTGACATTTTATGACTTAATTTAGTAGTGGTGTACAGGTGAACAGCTGTAGGATCCTTCCCAAAGTTTAGTAAAAGCTATTTTTGGAAAATCATCGTGATTTTTCTATTTCCGATTCTGGATTGATGATAAACCCTAAATGGCCTTTTCTTGGTGCATCTCCAGATGGTGTGGTCAATTGTTATTGCTGCAACAGAGGAGTGGTGGAAATAAAATGTCCTTATTGTCATCGCCATGATGATATAGTGGAGTCAACTATAGACAAAAAGTTCTGTCTGAAAAAAAATGAATGTGGTATTTGTTATTTGGATACGACAAATTCATGTACAGACACAAATTAATCTTTGTGAGGTTGATTACTGCGATTTTGTTGTCTGCACATTTCCGGAAGGTCAATGTGAACCGAACATTCATATTGAATGTATCAATACGGATGATGAGTTCTGGTCCATCTGTGTGGAGAAATCATCAGAGGTTTTCAAAGTGTGCATTCTGCCAGAGCTTGTGGGAAGGTGGTATACACGACCTACTTCAAGATGTGAAGATATATTGGAGGACAAACCAACACAAGCTTCTTCAGAAATCCTTGTTTATTGTTATTGCAAGCAACCTGAAGATGAACAGCACATGATTGCATGCGACAATCCTGCATGTACCATAGAATGGTATCATATGGACTGTTTAAAAATAAACACTATTCCAAAAGGGAAATGGTTTTGTCCTACTTATAGAGTACTTCCTGAATTTAAAATTAAGAAGAAGAGGGGAAACTAAACTAGCTATATATTGTCTGTGTAACATTAATAATTTTAAATTTGTCATTTTTGTTTACATTTGATCATTTGAATACACAAAATAGCAAATACATGTACAGGGATAGTACAATTATACAGCTAGTCAAAAGACACAAGTGAGTCACAAATATTACAAAGAGAACAGCATACACGAACAATTTTATCAATATGAGGGCAATCTTGATCTCTTTTAGTGACATATTCCACAGGTAAACTTCCTTTTAAAATGATGTATTTTTGACGTACAAGCCCTATGACACGTTCTACGTGGATGCGAACATTGGCAAGGGTACGATTCCACTTCCATTGCATCTAGTTGACTTTTTCCTTTAGTAAAGGCTGGAATATGTAGCCTTGCTTGCAACATTCCCACACTCTCTGAAATATTAAAGCCTCTATCAGCTAGCACTACATCTCCAGGAAGCAGATTTTGTAAAATACCACAAGATTCAGTCAGGTACTTGTCACTTACTCTCCCATGTATCTGATACATATGAAATGGTGCCTTGGGGTGTGATGCCTACTAATACTTTAACAGTATTATGATGCTTGTAGCTTGACCATGTAGAAGCTCTAGCGAGTAAATTTGATGGTCGATCAATAAAAATCTCAAAACAATCCAATATGACAGCAACACTTTTTCCAAAATTTATGCAAAAGCACAGTGGCATTGTCTTCCATAAATTTTCACGGTCAGGCCATCGAATAAAAAAACTCAATCTGACATCCATTATGGAGAGCCACTTGGCAAAGATACGAATAACACTTGCCACAGACTATGCGAGATCTTTATGGGGAGGATTTAGCCTCAACTTCACAAAAGTTAGCATCATCTCTTGAAATTGTGTCAGCTTAGTGGATCTTTTAACTTGAGGGGCACAGAAGTCAAATATAATTTTCAGTACTTTATAAAAAGGTAAACTTGTATAAAATTTAACAAGTTCATCATTACTCTCAAAATGATTTTCCAACATTTCAGATGTCATATCTTGAATCTGTTCTTTGTAAGCTTTTGCACTGTCATCAATCATTGTGAAGTTCAGTCTGTGTACTTGCCTCTACTGTACTCATTACTACTCTGCTGTCAGTGCCACAGGCTACACTGCTGTCAGTGCCACAGGCTACTCCTACCACCACACTTCTCTGGATTTCTCTTTGCTTGGTTCTCTCCCACCTTTTCTCTGCTGATTTTGCTCTTGTCTGTGATTCCAGACAACAGTTGAACTCTCAACATTAACTATCTCGAACTGAATGTATGTATCTGTCTCTGTCATTCCTTACCTGAATGTATGTATCTGTCTCTGTCATTCCTTACCTGAATGTATGTATCTGTCTCTGTCATTCCTTACCTGTATCATTCGTAATCTAGTTTCGTTCTAATGCGTCCCTTTACCTCTCAATCCTGTATCACCGTGTAATGATATTCATTGCGGTCTTGTAACCAAACATGACCGCAATGTGTCAGAGTGTATAAATGTATGTATGTACGTAAGATAAATTGTTGTTCACCTCTGTCTAGCCTGGGACACGATACCCTCTCAGGACGTGCGCGCTTTTGGCTCCATTATCTCAAGGCTGTAAGCTATTTAGGCCAACGGCTGCGCGGTGGTGTTTGAGTCTCGTCTGACAAGTGGGCGCCTGGTCCTTCGCGCATGCGACCTCTGTGGTTTGGGGAGCACACACCCTCAACATTGGTCCTTCGAGCCGGATACAACGACCAGCTCCGAAGATTCAGATTTACCTCATCTCCGTCAGCTATCTGCTCTAAGGTCATTTGTTACCTTCCTTCGCACCTCATCTGGACGCCTGCCGTCGTCACTTATCAACACCTCGTTTGTCACCTTCTGTTTACTTCTTCCGACCCCTTACCTGTTCGCTTGAGTCTGCTACAATGGAAGAAACGCCCAATACTAGCGGTGAATTGGACCATCTCCGTCGCCGGCGTGGCCATCGGAGAGGACAAATAACCAAGCTTCGTAACAAGGTCCAGGATATGCAAGAGGCACATCCTGACACCTTCGACCTCATTCTCATAGACGAGTTGTTAGCCGACCTTCACACTCAAGTCTCGGCCATCGAAGATCTACAAGAAAAAATCGACTTCATTTATGAAGCGCACCCTGACCTCGCCATCGATGAAGAACCGGAGAAAGACCGGCTCGACGATGCGCACAAGGCTCTCAAGTGCACATTGCTCACTCTGAAGAAAGCTGGTCCTCTCTCGCATGACTGCAACGTCTTGCTGGGCCAGATTCAAGAAGCAGCAAGCAAACCACAGCCCGAGTCTCCTCGTTTCTGCGCACTCGTGGATTCCCTGCGCTCTCGCTTGACTGCCATCTCCAGTGCCACGGGTCCTCTCCTGTGTAGCGTCACACACTTGGCGGCGCGATGCAAGGAGCTGGACGCCGCTATGTCTGAGCTTCAACAAGCCATATGGACTGAAGATCGTCCAGTCTCTCCATTGCCTACTCCTATTCACAGCCCACCTACAGTTGCTCCATATTTTAGCAACTCCTCACTCCATCTGGACGTACCACGCTTCGATGGCAACCCGTTCAAGTGGTCCAACTTTGAAGTCATGTTCAGAGCTACCATCAAGTCAAGGGCTAGAGGACACTCCAACCTCGAAGTGAAAGGACACCTGATCAAGGCAATCCAGGATCCTGAGGGTCTGCAAATCCTTCACAACCTTCCTGATCCCGATGCTTCTCTGGACGAGATGCTTGATGCTCTAGAGACTAAGTTTGGGGCAACCGATATACTTGGCCCTCTCATTATCAATAAGATTAGCTCTGTTTGTAACTTTGATTTATCTTCCTCTAATTTAGACAACATTTATGATAACATGTGTTTGCCTTTCCAGAAGTTCGTTTCTTTGGTGGGAAACAACCTCAGCAACTACTTGGCTCTTTCTGCTATAGGCATGATGTCCCCTGAGTGCAAAAGAGAATGGCTGCGATTCAAGCCTACTAACTCCACGCCTGCCATGGACTCCATTCTCAAGTTCGTGCAGTACTGGCGCAAGGAGCTCGGCACTCTCAAGACAGCCTCCACTTCGACTCTACCATCTTCATCTGGGCCTTACAGAGCTGCTGCCAGGTCTTCCTCTCCTACTCGCTCTAAAGGTGCCTCAGCATTCAAGCCTGCGCCGAGGAGACAGCAAACAAACTGTCCTGCGTGCAACGAACAGCACACCCTCTCCAGATGCACTACCTTCGCTGCATTCGATATGGACAAGAGGAATCAATTTATCCGTGAGAAACGTCTATGTCTTAATTGTTTGGCTGATGGCCATGGCTGTCGGCAATGTCCTTCCAAGTTCTCTTGTAGGAAATGTCAAGGAAGACACCACACCCTCCTGCACAGATGCAAGGACGCCACACCTGCCACTGCTTCTACACCACTTGCTCCAGTGATGACCACTACTTCACAGCCGGGAAAGTCGCGACAGGCGAAGTCGCTCTACTCCGCGGTGGTGGTGCTGAGACATGGTGGTAGAACCGTTCACGCCAGAGCCTTGCTGGACGGAGGAGCTGCCATCCCACTGATTACCGAGAAACTTGCTACAGATCTCCAACTGCCTAGAACGCACGATCCTACCACTGTGGCTGGCATTGCGGGCACCACCCAGTGCAAATTCACAGTCTCTACTGCTATCAACTCCATGGACGAGAAGTTCGAGTCGGAGCCCATCTCCTTCACGGTCATTCCTTCTCTGGAGCCTCTGAACACTCCTCAGAATAGGAGCCAACTACTAAGCAACCCATTGCTTCGTCACTACAACCTAGCTGACCCTGATCTAGGCGGCAGAGTAGACCTAGTGCTCTGTATAGATCAGACATCCGACCTGACCACCGGCACACCGTTGCTGATTGGAGAGCTACGAGCACTACCCACACAACTTGGACTTTGCCTGTCAGCGCCATTGTCAGGAGCACCTCCCACTCCCGTGATGACTGCCACTACTCATACCAACCTGCAAGAGGATCTTGGCCGTCTCTGGGAGCTGGATAGAGTGCCTGAAGCCCCTTCTATCTCCAAAGAAGAAGAAGAAGCTGTCGTACAATTCGGTGAGACGGTTAATAGGGTGGGTAATAGATTTGCTGTTTCTTTGCCCAGAGTTCAGTCTCCGCCCAAGCTTGGAGACACTCGACGCCAAGCCCTCTCTAGACTGTACGCCAACGAGAAGTCCATGGCTGCCAAGGACAAGCTGGTAGACTTCAACCACGTCCTACAGGAGTATCAAGACCTGGGACACTCTGAAACTGTACCATTCCACGAACTGCAGAACACAGACGTTTGCTATCTGCCAGTTCACGCTGTTGTGAAAGAGACCTCCTCCTCCACGAAGCTGAGGGCGGTCTTCGATGCCTCGGCTCGTTCAAAGTCGGGTGCCTCGCTCAACGACATGCTGCTTCCTGAACCTTCTCTCTACCCACCTCTCACAGACATTCTAACCCGTTTTAGGTGCCACACCATTGGTATCTCTGCTGACATCAAGAAGATGTTCAGGGAAATCCTTCTAAATGACTCTGAGAAGGACTGGCATCGCTTCCTGGCCAGAAATTCGAGTGGGAAGATTGAAGACCGAAGAATGCTGCGCCTGACATTCGGAATCAAGAGTTCGCCCTTCCTAGCAACTCAAGTCTTGCGCACACTTGCCAACACTTATGAATCAAGTCACCCTAGAGCTGCCTTAGCCATTCGCGAGGAGTTCTACGTGGACGACGTTCTATCTGGAGCTGACTCGAACGAAGCTGCTCTCGATCTACACAAGCAACTACTAGATCTTCTTTCTCGTGCAGGTATGCATTTGAGAAAGTGGAGGTCCAACTCATCACAACTCAAGGAAAAGATTCTACCCGAACTACTCGAGAAAGACTCAGCTTCACTCAGCATTGAGCCATCTCCAGACGCTCAGAAAGCATTGGGCGTCCATTGGGACACCTCAGCAGATACACTACATGTCTCTGTCCCTCAACTCACTTCACTGAAGTCTCCAACGACTAAACGTGTCATAGCATCTGGAACTGCCGGGATATTCGACGTCCTGGGCCTGTTCTCCCCGTTTGTGGTCTCTGCCAGAATTCTATTCCAGGATACATGGAATCTGGGACTGGCCTGGGACGCAGATGCCCCCGAAGATATTCAAGAACGCTGGAAAGGCTGGATGGAAGATCTTCCACTGATCAACCAACACCCGATTCCTAGAAGACTCACTACTTCTGCTCCTAACTCAACTCGCTCACTTCATGGTTTCTGCGATGCATCTTCAGTTGCATACGGTGCTGTGGTTTATCTCAGGACACAACCTCCTGAAGGACCTGCGCAGACTGCCATCGTCATAGCCAAAGCAAGAGTTTTGCCCACCAAAGGCATAACTATTCCTAAAGCAGAACTGTCAGCCGCTCATCTACTAGCAACGCTACTTTCTCACACTCAAGCTCTACTGAAGACACCTGCCAATGACCTCCATGCCTGGACAGACAGTCAGATCGTCCTGCACTGGCTTCCTAAATCTCCATCAGCACTCAATCGATTTGTTGCGAACCGTGTGGCAGCCATTCAGGAGCTCACTCCTCCACAGATTTGGAGACATGTGCCTTCGGCTCAGAACCCAGCTGATCTGGCTAGCCGTGGTGTTAGAGCAGCAGACCTGATTGCCTCGGATCTCTGGTGGCACGGTCCTGACTGGCTCCACCTTCTGCCTGAGCACTGGCCTCCTCCTTTCTTGGCCAAACCTACCATCCCTATCTATACCATTTCTATTACTCCCCCTCTCAAAATACCTGAATCCCAACTCAGCTTTATTCGTTACCTTGCCAATATCCGTTCTTCTTTCTTTTCTCTCGTATGTATTCTGTCATATGTCTACAGATTCGTCTCAAACTGCAAGTTGCCTTCGGATCAACGAATTCGAGGGCCTTTGACATTCTCTGAAGTTTCCAAAGCGAAACACACTCTCTACAAGCTCTCACAGCTGGAAGTCTATCCAGAAGTGTTTAAAGCCGTTCGTCTAAACAAAACATTGCCTCAAGGACATTCACTTTCAAAGTTTACTGTTTCTCTGTCTGATGATGGACACCTATTAGCACTTAGCCGTGTGCGAAATCCACAGGCTCCCAATCAACCTACAGAACTCTGTGCTCTCTCTTGCAAGTCCACCCTTGCTGATTTATTGTTGAGATCTCTCCATGTAGCTTATGGGCATCCGGGAACGTCTACCCTCATTGCCATTCTCTCAACTTCCTTCACGATCGTTGGCCTTCGCAATCGTCTCAAGAAGATAAGCCGCCAATGCGTTGTCTGTCAGAAAGCACTAGCCAAGCCCCTTACTCAGACTATGGGTTTGCTACCGAGCGTCAGAACTATGCCTTCTCCGCCCTTCGACAAGACTGGCGTTGATTTTGCTGGCCCACTGACCATGAAAGTCGGCCATACTCGAAAACCTGTTTACCTCAAGTCCTACATCGTCGTCTACGTCTGCCTGGTTACAAAAGCTGTTCATCTGGACATCTGCCAGAATCTCTCCACTCAAGACTTCATGGCCTCACTACAGAGATTTGTGGCCAGAAGAGGCTGTCCCTCCCTGATTATGTGTGACAATGGCTCTAATTTCATTGGAGCCCGGGAGGAAATCCGGGCCATACAGCGAATGACCGGATCTAGACAGCACAAAGACAATATCTGCAACTTCTCCACCAGCCACGCCTTGGAATGGAGAAACACACCCCCCAGAACGCCCCATTTCGGTGGATTATGGGAATCAGCCGTCAAGGCTATGAAGACTTACCTTCGAAAGCTAGCAGCACCTCATCCTCTCACTTGGCCGGAAATGTACACTCTCATAGTGGAAATCGAAAGCATCCTCAATTCTCGACCCCTCACACCACTCAACAATGATGACCTTGATGAAGCCAACTGCCTAACAGCCGGTCACTTTCTTGTGGGAAGACCGCTCAAGTCTTTGCCCTCCAAGTCAGCCTCTACAGCCAAGATATCCTCGCTCAGGCGTTGGAATCTAGTAGAACGCCTCAAAACTGACATCTGGCGTTACTGGGCTGATGCCTACCTGGCCAGCTGCGCTCAGAGGAGCAAATGGTTAAAGAAGCCCACTGAGCTGAAGGTCAACGACGTCGTCCTTCTGAAGGACGAGACACTCAAGTCTAGGGATTGGCCACTTGCTAAGATAGTCGCCATTCACCCAGGCACCGATGGAGTTGTGCGGGCCGTGACTCTGAAATGCAAAGGAAAGACCTACACGAGAGCTAGTAATCGCTTAGTGCCTCTTCTCACAGACCATGATGAACCTCAAGCCTCCCCCCCGGAGTATGTCTGTGATTCCAGACAACAGTTGAACTCTCAACATTAACTATCTCGAACTGAATGTATGTATCTGTCTCTGTCATTCCTTACCTGAATGTATGTATCTGTCTCTGTCATTCCTTACCTGTATCATTCGTAATCTAGTTTCGTTCTAATGCGTCCCTTTACCTCTCAATCCTGTATCACCGTGTAATGATATTCATTGCGGTCTTGTAACCAAACATGACCGCAATGTGTCAGAGTGTATAAATGTATGTATGTACGTAAGATAAATTGTTGTTCACCTCTGTCTAGCCTGGGACACGATACCCTCTCAGGACGTGCGCGCTTTTGGCTCCATTATCTCAAGGCTGTAAGCTATTTAGGCCAACGGCTGCGCGGTGGTGTTTGAGTCTCGTCTGACAAGTGGGCGCCTGGTCCTTCGCGCATGCGACCTCTGTGGTTTGGGGAGCACACACCCTCAACAGCTCTAGTATCACTTATTTCGTTACTGTTTCCCAAATTAACAGTAGGCAACCAGTCTGGATTGGTGGTATCAAACAAGTCTGCAGGCTTCCCCGACACAAAATGCCTAGAACATATTCTGTCATTTAGCAGAATCTTTTCAGTTAGGTCTGCCCTCTTGATTGCTGACAGGAAGCCTAAATCCTCCTGCTTAGCTGTTCAATTTCCTCACCTTTGCTTTTCATTACTTTAGGGATTCTGTAGAAGAATGATACATCCTTGTCTCGTCCCGATCTCTTAAAACAGCCAATTACAACACATAAAACCATCCTGACCTACAGGGACTTGTACGCCACTACATCGGATCACGTGAGCGCTAACGCTTGATGAAAACTCCCTATATATGAAACCTCTATTTTCGCCCATGCAACTAATTACATAAGTTGGTAAATCGTCTTGATAAAATACAGAAATGGATCTACCAAAGATTGAGTGGCCGGTCCAAGCTAATTAGAAAAGACCTAAGTGCATGAATTTTTTTGTTTTATTGGCAAGCGAGTAAAATCAGGGTTGTTTGTTTGTTTATATACTGTACTTTTTCTACAGTACCACCTTAGGTCCACCTGGAAGATTCCTGGCCTTGCACCAGTATAGATGAACTTTCCTGCACTTTTTCTATAGTACCTTCTAGATCCACCTGGAAGGTTCCTGGCCTGCACCAGTACAGATGAAATTTCCTGCACTTTTTCTACAGTACCTTCTAGGTCCACCTGGAAGGTTCCTGGCCTGCACTAGTTAGGTCCATCTGGAAGATTCCTGGCCTGCACCAGTAAAGATGAACTTTCCTGCACTTTTTCTATAGTACCTTCTAGGTCCACCTGGAAGGACCCTCCTGCACCAGTACAGATGAACTTTCCTGCACTTTTTCTACAGTACCTTCTAGGTCCACCTGGGAGGTTCCTGGCCTGCACCAGTAAAGATGAACTTTCCGCACATTTTCTATGGTACCTTCTAGGTCCACCTGGAAGGTTCTTAGCCAGCATAAAATGAACTTTCCTAAACGTTGCTAGAATACCTTATAGGTTCAACTTAAAGATTTCTACCTGCATTAGCTGGTAACATTTCTTAAACTTATACTCTAGTTAGCTACTTAGATGCAGACTTCTATTCTACACTAAAATCTCCACGTGAACGGTACAGTAACCATTGACAAAGCCCTATACTGTTCTCCTGGCCCTTAAAAAACTATCTTCATTTATGCAAGGTTTGGTAAGATGAGAATTGTATACAAACTCCAAAGTTTTAGCTCGCGTTAGTAGGGTTTGTAACAAAACTATTACTCCAGCTAAAACCCTTTACCAAAATTCATTACCTTGCCTGCAGCTTCAAATACCCTTTACCCATTCCTAATCTCTTTAAACTTGATTGCTAGGGATTATGGCAACTAAAAAAAATACTTCTATGTTATATTATTTTAATAGCACGTAATATACAAATTCCCAACTAAGTGTGATTATAACTCAAAAAACAAAATGCCAACAAAGTAAAGATTCGTAAGTTTGAGGCTGGGAGAACAATTATAGGACACACAATCATAAGATAAGATTCCTTAGGGATACATCACAGTGGAATTGCCTTGTTGACAAGGTAGTTTACAAACCTTGCAAACCTGGCTGAAAACTCATTGTTAAACACCTTGACAAGTCTGTAACTTTCTGGAAACAACATGACAAGTCTGTACCATTTTGCAACCATTGACAAAGTTTGCACCTTTTGGCAACCACCTTGACAAATCTGCAACTGTTTGGTAACCACCTTGACAAGTCCGTAACTTTGTAACAAACCACCTTGATGAGGCTGCAACTTTCTTGGTAACTAATTTAATATATCTGGAACCTTTACGTTAACCCACATTGACAACCATGAATAGCCACATGGAAACTTCTTGTTAATTCATTTTGATATAATAAAAAAAAATTTTAATATCAATTTAACAATAAAAGGTAATGTTAAAATGAAATGAATTAAAACTTGAATTGTCGGAAATTAATTAAAAATTCAATTTTCTGTTTCCTTGAATGTTAACTTGGTCACTCCATCTACAATACACAAACAATGTCAATAACAACTGATGGCAAAACAGTACTTTAAAAGACAAAAAAAATACAGTCCATTCTCGCCCATTCAAACCATCTAAAATTATTCATTTTAATTATAGAAAAGTTCAGATGTGAAACGCATAGAAGTATAAGTACAATAATATAAAAATTACTTTCACTCTGAATGTTAGAGTACTTCATATAAACGAGGATGCACCATAATACTTAGTTACACAAATTGTAACAAATTTCACCATTAAAATTTTAAATTATAAGTACTTTTAAAAGCAAAATGCATGCATGTAAACATTTTTAAACTCGAGCTAAAACCCAAAAAGATTCAAAAACTACACTTCAATTAGAAATATAGCTACCCTATTTGTATGAGTAATAGCACGGTTACCCGTGCTATTACTCGCTAATAGTAGGCCAGCTTTTTTAATGGACAACTTACTTACATTGTCTCCAACTAGAAACTTCTCTAACTGTACGTTTCCAAGGTTAACGCTGCATACATGTGCACTTACCCATACTATTTCACTTAGCTACTGCGGTATTTCACTTAGTTTCCACCTAGTTACCGAGATATTTCAATTAGTTACGCACTATTTCACTTTCCCCGTGCGATTTCAATTGAACAGCGATTTTTCCCATACATTTTTGAATGGGCAACTTACGCGCCGTACTATTAAGATAAAAAAACATGACGTAAAAAAAAAAAAATGTCAGCAGTAGGTATTCTGTGCTAGTGGCTGCATCAGCTAGTTCATGCTACCTTTTACCAAATCAATGATAAATTACCTTACCAAATACATGGTATCTCTTACTAAATATGGTATCTCTTACTAAATATGGTATCCCTTACCTAATCAATAATAACACGCTCAATCTAAATTCACAACATTTACCCATATTAGCCAACTCCTCAGAATATAAATGTGGGATTGGCCACACCCACTAAATGAATATAAAAATTATGATCAAAAAGACAAATATCTCAATTGCTGCCAGTTAAACTCAAAATTTGTAATTATTGAATGATAATTATTGTGTTTTAATAGTGCGAGAAACTGGATTAAGCTTGAATAGTTCATAATAGAAAAGGGTAGACTTCAGGAAAAAATAAACTAGGAGAAACTCAGTAAAACTGGGTTGGTTGGCAAATACATTCAATCTATCATATTTCCAGTTTATTCACTGTATGTTTTTCTCTTAAATAATGCTTCACTCTTTAAATAATATAAAATATACCCAATACAATCTATTTACCTTAATCACGTTATTCACGGTATACCCCTCTCACTTTACCCAATCCATACTCTCGCTTTACCCAATCCATACTCTCGCTTTACCCAATCCATACTCTCGCTTTACCCAATCCATACTCTCGCTTTACCCAATCCATACTCTCGCTATACCCAATCCATACTTTCACTTTACCCAATCC